>Ga0210059_1003843_pt1 | contig 24168 bp, 14 predicted proteins | sample Ectturendosymbi2_FD_188042 | JGI IMG/M metagenome (GOLD analysis project Ga0210059, IMG submission 188042) | Ecteinascidia turbinata endosymbiont from Florida, USA - Sample 2 (SPAdes) (version 2) | ecosystem: Host-associated > Tunicates > Ascidians > Unclassified | place: Key West, Florida...
GTTGTGGCTTTACAAATATTGCTGAATGATACGTACAAGCTGAATCATTGCAAGGAGATGGGAGCAAAACTAGGCAGGAGATTCCTCAAACAGCCGGCTGAAAAGCTCAAGGCGGTTTTTGTTACATGTAGACAGTGTAGCCTCAGTACAGTGTCGAAGTCGATTGTCAAAAGGAGAAAACCCACTGCTTAAGATTGCATTTTCCAGATTTTGCTATAGCGAATTTGTTTATGATAGTAGCGTCTATTTCACATATAATTTTATGCTCTTATACTCTTTAGATTGATGCTTTTCAGCTTGTTTTGTCTAATGGTGCTCTTTTGTTTATTCTATCATCTTAAGTTTAGAAAATGACAGTTCGCCGATGTTTTCTCAAATTTACATAGAGTTCGCCTAAACGCCGATGCACACCTATCTGCGACGCTGCGATGCTACTTCAGGTGTAACTGATGCCGAAACCTCGCTGCTGTTAACTGCATACTGCATTGAATAGTCCTCACCCTATCCACGCCCCACATGGGCATTACACTCGTAATAGTACGTAGTTGCATAACATTGTTATGGTTACACCACAATCACAAAATCTCCACAAGCGACCACAAAAACGGATTAGTCAGTAGTCACCAATCCGTTCGCAGAGAGTTTATTTTTTATATGCTTTGTAGTAAGAATATTTTGATGAAACCTGATGGCTATCAACAGCCTACTTGTCTCTGTGTCAAGATGGAATTCGTGGTTGGAACAATTTCGCTTTCATGTGAATTGTATTCACTTTCGTAGAACTGTTTTCGTTCATGTGGGGTTGGCACAATTGTGACGGGAAGTGGTGTCTCGTTTTACATGTGTAGTGCTGTGGAAGTTGCATGGTTAGCACAGAATATTCGACAAAGCAAGACACGTGTGTGATTGCATCTACAGTGGCGTTTAGGTGTCTCTGGGGAATAATAACGCTAATATTTAACGATATTCACAAGCCTGTGTTGGGTTTGATAGGGTTAATCATAGCAAATCAATATTCATTACAAGGGAAGATCACCATACAGCAAAAACATTTATATTCGCCCCCTACATTTTTTCCTTGGCCCCGCAGTAGCCCCCCCACTTTTTTCATTCTAGAATCGCCACTGAGGGCAGCTTACATTAATTTTTAACACCATTTCGTGCGGCTTACAATCAAAGGCGGCTAACAATCGAGTTAATATGGCAGGCACATAATCGACTACTGGAAAAAGCAAACAAGAACGTTGCGAATCCGCGACAACATATATTTTACAAACGATGACGTCATGAAATCCGTCATAGGGGGACCTACAGTAAAAATTTCCCCGGGCCCCACTACCCTTTAATCCAGCTCTGATCGCAGGGCAAAGAGAATTGAAAAATCGAACGAAGTTGATTAAGCACTGGCATAAGCGTACAGCATGGGGATGCAGGGGATGCGGTCGCATCCCAACGCTGAAAAACTGGCCATTATTCGGGCAAAATTTTTCAAAATTTGGGCAAAGTATACAGCTACATTCACAGGTGAGGTAGTGTCTATTTTCCAATCTAAGCAAAATTTTAACCAAATCAACGGCAAAGTAATGGCCAAAACGGCAAAATAGTCTGAGACTATTTTGTCATTCTTTTTTGCCCCTGATGGCAAAGCCCTTGAGTGAACTGGAATCATGTGGTCATTCCAGCAACCTTCATAAAATTTGGGCTAACTAAAAAACTTTAATAACGTTATGGGTAAAATTAGAAACATTTGAGTGAAATAGGAGCATTTGGGTATGGTCCAGCAGCTTCAATTAAATCTGGGCAAAAGAGAAAAGCTTCAATCAAACTCGGGTGAAAACAAAAACATTTAGATTAATTGGAAACACTTGGGTGAAGTACTCAAATCAAAGTCAAATCAAATTTTGCCAATTTGCAACAGCTTCGTTCAATTGTGGGCAACATCAAACAGTCTTGTTCAAAGATGGACTATACAAGAAAGCTCCATTAAAATTTTAGTACGTTCAGAAATTTCTGGGTGATTTATAAGGGTTTTATTCGAATTTGGATAAAATCAAAATCATTCGGGTATATTTTAACAACCTTATGGAAATTTGAGCAAATTGGGACTACTTCATTCAAATTTGGGTGCAGTTCAAAATGTTTCCATAAATTGGAAAAAATTGGGTAAATTCCAACAGACTAAATCAACTTTGGCCAAACAACAATAGCTCCATTCAACTTCGGACCAAGTGGAACAACTTAATTCAATTTTGGGTAACTTCAAACAGTTTTTTCCATTTTAGGGAACTTCAAACAGCTTCCTTCCAATTTGAATAATATACAACCACTTCATTTAAATTTGCATACATTTAGAAACATTTGGGCAAATTCCAACAGCCTTAATCATATTTGGGTAATTGAAACAGCTTCATTCAAACTTGGGTACGATTAGAAATATCTGGTCAAATTGGAAGAGTGTGATTCAAATTTGTATATATTATAAACGTTTGAGCAAATTACAACAGCCCAAATCAAAATTGGGCTAAATGAAATAACTTCATTCAAATTTGGGAAGAGTTAGAAACATTCTAAAATTAGGAACATGCAGTCAGTAGTGGTAACTCACCATTCCAACTAACCCTAATTTTTGTAAACCTCAAATTGTTGATGCTGTAAAGCGCATAGCAAAAATGCAGCTGTTACTGCAAAATGTTTTGCGGTAGTAATGTGGTGTAGTTGTGATATGATAGTGTGAAGTTTTCGTGTTTCAAAATTCCTTGATGTTGTGAGATTTGCAAGTGCAAATCTGTTTCCTTGAAGTATTCATGAATAAAATTAACTACGTAACTGCAGCTTTCATGTGTTGCGTGGTGGTAATGTAGCTGTGATTTTATACCGTTTAGGTTTTCATATTTTGCGCTTGTTTCATGCAATGAATTGCATATGTTGCATCCTGCCAAATTTTATTGCTTCAATTTAATGCTGTGAAATGAAGTTTTTGATGAACAGTACTGCATAATTCACTTATGTTAATGCAATGCAGGGAAGCATTGCCATTTTTACAAAATATTCTTGTTGAGGTTATAAATCATTTGTCATTGGAAATGTGCCTTTGTACACATTCCTTAGTAGTTGATCATATAGGCTGCAGTATTTGCATGTATCAGTCCGATATTGCTATTTTTTGTTAGCATGCTGTGTTCAATGCGCATTTAACTGTCTGACCTGGAGTAGATTTTTGGTTTTCATAAAGTGACTTTAGAAGCTGTAAGCGCTTGAGTAAGTTGTAGTATTATAAGTACATGTTGCAGTGAAGATTGCCCAATGTGAAAGGTTAAGTATATGCTATGTATTAAATTGCCTCCTTTCCCTCTAATTACTTGAGACTTGACCTATTTGCGGCAGTGTAATACTTTAGATCGTAACCTGATATTTTCATGGGCTTCGGAAGGATTTTTTTCAGGGGGGGTCACCAGGGGATTTTGCCAAATTTTTTCCAGGGTGGGTCGCAAAAGTGGTGAAATTTTTTTCCCACTCAAGACTAAGAAAACAAACTTTTTTGATAAAAATTTCAAAATCCAGGGGGGCCAAATCCCCCCATGCCCCCCTTCCGACGCCCATGGTTATTTTACTCCTTTTCCAGATTGATTGCCATTCTGGCCAACAAAAATGCACACATCTATGCTAAAGAAGGACATATCGTAACTATTAAGATGATCGTGTTGGAAGAATAAGTTCAGAACGTATATAAAATCTTGAATATGAAGATTCTGAACAACACCTTCCACGCGTGGTGACATGAACAGCAATTTTCGGAGGATTTTATTTTAATTAGTTAGCATTTTTCAACACAATAAATATTACCATTGTTCACATGTAGCAATGCAGAATATTGATTGCTAGTCGAGGGAGTACGGTTTTCATACCCGGTAATTGGTAGGCCTAAGCAGAAACCTTGATTAGTTTACAAAGGTACATTTTAGTCTTAACATTAAGACATGCTGTTCATACATTATTTGGGAAAGCAAGATCAAATTTGGGCAAAAAATGCTTTTCATTCCCAAAAATATGCACTCCCGTACACTTATGAGCACTGGTAATTGTTATATTGTTTCAATTGATTAATAACCAATCATAACTGTGAGTTTATTTTGAAACTGATCTGTTGTTACTGTGTTAAAGGTCTCGCTGGGCTTGGATTTGTGTTCATTTAAAGTAATGATATGATTCTGTAAAGAACGATCAAAACTGAAAAATATTGCTTCCGGTTTTCAACAAGGCCGGAAATATTACTTCAAGTTTTGAACTATGAATCATAAAGGATTATTTTGCAGCCAAGAATCTGGGTTTATGATCTAAACTAGTGTTTCTCAAAGTTCTTAATTTCAACTCCCCCTTTTCACCTTTGAGATGTTGTTTTCGCCCCCAAGCCTGATAAAGCAAACACAAGGTAGTGAACTTAAAGAATTTTATTTCAAAAAAGTATTAAATTCAAGCCATTGAATAGCTGAGCTGAGCAACTGTATTGTAAGAATTATTGCAAAACTAATCCACACTGTAGCCGGCAGACGATCCAGGGTGAACATTTAACAGATAAGTTGGTTAAGGCTATTCAAGAAAACTTAATTATCAATTAGTGCCCAGTCGTTGAGCATTTTCGCCTTCGTTGCAGAGGCACAACCAGAATGAGGCCGAAGAGGCCATAGCCCCCCCGAAAAAAACTTGTCACGATTTTTCGCTAATGTTTTATATCAATCTCAACTGTTCAAAAACAAACAGAAGGAACAGTTGGACTCATGTAGTGTCGTGTTCTCTCACTGACGAAGGTTTAATTGACTTTTTGCGATTGGATGCGAAACTCTACGACTTGTTGCAGGCAAGTTTTGCCTCAACAGAGACTCTTGTACAAAAAATCAACGTTGCAACAAAAACAATTAAAATTAAGAAAATAGACACGACAACTGCAATGGAGAAAAGCTGCAACCAATTGAAACTGGTTGTCGACCAGTTGCCATGACAACCGAAAGTTCAAGAGTGTTACCAAAGAACAATCACCTCAAGTCACCCCAATAAAAGAACAGGGAACTATCAACAAAAAGCATGTGATTGTTACATAATGGACAATCACGACCAGGAAGAACATGTGACCAGAAGCACATGTGACAGGAAGTGCGTCAACGGAACACGACCTGAGTCTCAGAAGAATAGGAGCCAAGTGCAAACAATTTCAAGAAAGTTCCAGAAGCCAAGAAAAGGATCAATCACAAAAGAAGTTTACAAGAAAGGACCAATCAGACACCTGAAACAAGGGGTGTCGACAAGATCTCAGAAAGAGCACTCAAAGAAACACGCAATTCAGCTATAAATACGGTTGAATATGGAACAAAATTCAGCCTTTTACTTGGTCTGGCTACCCGTGGTGGTGACCAATAAATTAGCTCCCTGCTGTCTGGCTACCCGTGGTGGTGACAGTTTTTACTTAACACAAATATGTGTCAGTACTTGTTACCTACGTTAATGTCAGGAATAAGTAGAAATGTAATTGTCAACGTTTATTACTGAAATACAAGGAAGGTAAGTTTCGTGACGATCGTATGAATTACGGCTAAATTATTTTGGTGATCTGTTGCTGAACTCCAATCTCAGTCAGTTGGTTATTCTTCTCCAAATCATCCCTTCTGACTGAGATTTCCTTTCGAGTGATCGCAACAGCACCAAAACTTGATTAATGACAAATTTCCGCACGAACAAACGTTTCTTGTTTCTCAGCGTGAATCGTTGTCAGCGAGTCTAGAATGTTGTACAGTGAGCAGCATAGACAGTGTCAGTGATTGTGTGTGCATAAAAACGCATATTTCTCTTGTAATGACCGTTAGGAAATATTTTGTTTACGTTAATGAGCGGCTAATAGATTCTCACTATTTGATTAAAATAGTAAACCGCTCTCACGTACATAAACGAAGACAGAGATGAGTGGTTTAAACAAAGCGATATATTCGAGTGTTAATAAATTCCGGTATAGTGAATCAATTTATCATGAAGATTAGTGTTATGTCGAGAAGTGTGAATATGTCAAGGACTGATGTGAATCGGTGAGTACCATCTATTTCTATTTATGGCGTAACTATGCCACAATAAATATGAACGCCAATCAACCAGGACTAGTGTTTTAATCGATGTCATGGAAATCCAGGGAGGTAACGAGGAGCTAGCAAAAATGGGGTTGTCAAGCAGGCTCAGAATCCTGTGAACACGATCCCGGACCCAGCAAAAGGACCCACTAAAATGCCATATTTTGCTCGGTCAAAGTCAAAGGTCAAAGGCATGAAAGTCAAAGGTCAAAAGCATGACTGCGCCGCCTCTCGGGGCCGCACATCATGTCACAGACGAAAGCATGCAACTTTGTTAGCAAAGTTGTCAAACAATGCGGACAACACGAGCTTAGGTGTAGCCTGAATGAAAAGCAAGGGCTCAGCTTTCTTGCAAAGGAGTACAAATTCAGATGAGACATTTTTGAAAGGGTCATTTGCATGAAGTATTGCCGAACCAGATAGAAACATACTTGGTCAAGACGTGATCAACCTCAAGCGCACCACGCAATGGAGCGTTATGAAACAACGCAATGTTTCTCACAGCACGGTTGGCATTGTGGCTATAGTGGGTATCCGAAGCCAGGCAGAAGGGACTCAATTTTTAAATGTACAGCAAGTCACAGTCAGCGCAGCACACAAACTTTGTTAATATTACATATATTACAGTTTCAGAGAGCAAATATAAAAAATCATTAGTAGGCAAACCATTACTAGTCACCAAACAGCCATGGTGATTTTGTGTTAAATCTGGTGTTAACTCTTTTTCGTTAGTTTTGAGAGCAGAATATGACAGATGGATATTTACGTGGTGCAGTGAGCCAGTACAGGGCCTCCAACAGAAAGTTTTTTAGACGGAACAAACCATTTGGGGCCCCTAAGACTTGCAAAATTAATTTGAAATGAATAAAAATTGAGGTTAAATAATGTGCATCATACTTGAAAAAGAAGTGCTCGTTTGTTGATCATATGAAACATTACGTTAAAGCATAACGGTACTCAAGAAATGTGACCATATTACCATTTTTTAAACATGACTTTTAAGTGTTCATAGTAAAATCTAATCAAGAAAAAAATTTGAAAAAAATTCATTTAACTATAATATAAGCGATTTTCTGGTGTTCTTATTCGCATAATTTCTAATAACACTATCAAAATGAACTGGTCTGTCAATGCTAGACTCAATGTTTAATCTTGCTAGGTCAACAAGTCGAGTTTGTGACATAGCAGACCGCAAATAATTTTTTACAAGTTTAAGCTTGCTGAAAAATCTTTCAGCAGGTGGTACTGTATCTGGAATTATCAAGAATGTTCTCGAGCTAATACAAACATTCGGAAATAATTCACACAAACCACACGGGCCACAAGGCGGCGACCACTGCTTTAAGGCATTGTCGAAATACTGTAAGTGGTAAGTTTCTCCTGTATGTTTTGAAATCTTCAGATTTCTGGGCATGACGGCTAATCCTAAACTCACATTCGATTGGACCTTGTATCAGCTTGCGGCGCAAGTTTAACAATCAGCAAAATGCACAGCACACCTTCGCGGCTCCCTATAAGCACTTGCGTCCTACACTGCAGTTACTTGTTAATTTTAAACTTTTCAGTTATCATCTTAATGCACATATGTGCAACATTCAAGGGCTACTGCTGTTAGATTAGATTGTGTGGTGAACTGGCGTGTTTCCAGTCAAATCTCATGTGAAGTATCTCTGAATTTAAAACTCTTGGTTTATTAGAGTGAGTTTTTACTAAAGATTTGTTTGAAAATGCTTAAAAATGAAAGACGTAAAGGAATATTCAGTTAAATGGACACACTGGGACAGTAATCGTGAATGTCTTAAATTCGACAAAGCAGGCAAACCTTCAAGTTCAACAATAATTACTGCTAATAATTATCAATACATCGTATCAGGAAAATGCACTGCCAACAATTCACATTAAAATGCATCACACTTCTTACAAAATCCTTTAGGCTAAACCAGTTTTATCACCGAGCGGGATTAATTTCGCTACATTATTCCGAGCGTCTTAGTAACAATAACTCAATCGTTCCTCCAGCAGGCCCGTAAATAAGGCGGTAGCAGGGGGCGAAGACCCCCCTAGAAAAATTTTTGTCCTGGAAAAATATGCTGGACAAAGTTAAAAACTATTGGACATAATTTTAAAAAATTGTGTCCCTCTCAGAAAACTCTTCGCCCCCTTGGTGTCTCAAGCTGGTTGCGGGCCTGTTCTTCTGTCTCAGGCCCCTCCGTAGCTGTCGAGCCCCGGACCAATGTAACTGCTGGGCCCACCTCTCATAGCCCCTGAGCCAGTAACCCAAACTCTGAGCTGCGACTTAAACCTTATAGAGACACTCCAACTGCGTCTTTTTCTCAAACATTAACACACTGTTGCACTTATTTTCAACGTTGCCAGTCACAACAGCAACAAATGAACAGGACCGGCCTTAAACCGATGCAACCGATGCGGCTGCATTGGGCCCCGCGCCTCAGGGGGCCCGGCGCCATGGTGGTTGGGCAGGTTGTTTATTTTTGCCACATGCTCCTTGCGCAGGAAAATTCCAGAAAGGTTTATAAATCTCATTGTTAGCAAACAATTATCGCGTTTGAATGAACGATGAATTTCCTCCAATTACTATCGAACGTTATCAAACATGCTCAATTCTCATGCCGAGCGTTGTATCTGCGCTCCATCACGTCCCACTCTTTATGGATGGAATTTGGTTGTTAGTTGTTACTAGAGCCGTTTGAGACTGAAGTAGATCTACATACTGCGAACAAGGTGTGTAGTGACTCAACTCGCAATGAACAAGTCAAAACGAGTGTCTGTCGTCTTTGATGGCAGTTCTGCAAACGTAACGTTGTTCATTTCTCGAAAGATTCTTCTGCTTTTGGAAAAATTTTGGCAAAAATTGTTAATGTCGTCCAGCACACTCGTTCCTGTTTATCAATATATTGGGCGATTACATGCTTCTACTTCATCAATCAACCACGCGCATTATATACGGCATTACGTTTGATAAATATTTCTACAACTGTGACGTGGTAGCTGAAACAACTTTGTACATTACATTTCTAATTCATGAAAAGAGTTTGTATTCCAAGGTCATGCATAATGACGCATAATGAGTAAGTTCTGTAATATTGGTTCCCAACCCTGAATACATGTACCCCTAGGAGTATATTTGCCTATTTGAAGGGAGAAATTTATTGTACATTTGCAACAATTTAACTTCGAGACATAAAAACGGAGTCTACTTCTATAGTTCCGAAATTCTAAAAATTCTATGTAAAATTAAGTAAGGGGTACATGAACAGAGAAAGGTTGGGAACCCCTGATCTATAAACTTGGGCTTTGGGGGAACTTTGGACGGATGCATTGGTTGCTTTCTTGTGAAGTCTGTTTTTTTTCATGTATTGCGTCATAAAGCGGATAGTTGATCATGCGTCCAGACTTACTTTTATGCAAGAACGCGTCTGCGATTGTGGTTACCGAAAGCGAGATAAGCAGTCCGTTCATGTTAACGGTTTTCTCCAAGCCAGTTGTACTTCGAACCAAAATGTCAAACTGTCGTTCAACACGGGCAAAGTAATTGCATTGTGTAAGTTCAATTCGCTTTTCAGTTCGGCTTGACTGGCCTACCTTTGCACTTGCGCTCGCCACTCCATTGCAGAGCTTCCGCTGCAACTTTCTGCTTGATTACGATTGGTAGCACTACACTGTCTAATTTCCACTACAGCAGCATGCTATTAGTCATAAACATGACCGTAGTTGTAAGACACATGAGCTATGCCCACTCCCCATAAAAGAAACTGTTGTGTAATCACAGGGGCTCCCAACCTTTCTCTGACCATGCACCCCTTTAGTATTTCGACAGATGAGCATGTTCCCTTAAATTTTGTTGCGGCAAAAAGGCTGACTAAAATAACAAAAATCCACCGAATTTCAGAATATTTGGAAAACATAATATATAAATATATTTTTCCCTTGTATTCCTAACTTCGAATGTACCCCTTCAGATAGGCAAATGCACTCCAGGTTGGGAACCCCTGTGTTATCATATAGCCTACATACAGATCAACTCCAATATAATTTGCCGTTATTTTTTATAGTTATTGTGCTAAATATCTTCATCAAAAAGGTCATAACACGGTTGACTGAGCACGGTGACGTAATCAAACCACTGCTCAAAGGGGCCCCGCGCCATGTCTTGCATTGGGCCCCGCGCCTGATAGGACCTGCCCTGCAAATGAACATTCATTTTCAACGCTTCAACGGTTGCTAGCCTATCTACGCAGCACTATAGGGCAAAACCAGGCCCGTAACTAGCTAGAAATTTTTTCTCTCCCCTGGAAAAATGTGTTGGTTATACTTTAAAACTATTGGACACAGGCCCGTAACCAAGGGGAAAGGGGCGAGGCCTCCCCTGCAAACCTTTTCGTCCTCCCTGAAAAAATCAGTTGGGCATAGTTGAAAACTATTAAACATAGTTTGAAAAATTCGGGCCGCTCTCATAAAACTCTCGCCACCCCTGGTGTCCCAACATTACACGGTGCTTCTCTTTTCGCTACTCTTCATTGAAAACTGTTCGGTTAACAACTGCTTGATAATGGCCACTTGCTATTGCCTAACTTTTATGTGTTAGGCAATAGCAAGTGGCCATTGGAAAAATGTGCTGGACAGTTTTCTTGTCTTTGTTAAAATTTGTCGATGCCAACTGGCAGAAGATATTTAACGTCATATCCTGTTGTAATAAACCAGAAATTGACCAGTGACATCAAAATGATTTTTCTGCAAAATAGCTAAAGTTTGAAATCTGATGACGTCAGTGTCTGGCCCCTCCCGAACAAAATTCCTGGCTGCCCCCCTGCTTCGTTGTCTTGTTTTCCCCTTATTACCCAGTGGCGTAACTGACGGGGGGCAAGGGGGCGAGCCGCCCCACCTGGCAAGCTAAATGAAAAACCCGGACCGCTTTAGCTGACATTTTGATATTTAGTATTATTTTGGTTTTCAGCAGGTTGTTGTTTTTTGCGTTTTTCGAGGTGTTTTTGATTTTTTAGCCAGTATAGACCTCCACGACATCCGGATTGACTATCATTTCTTTACTTTTTTTGAGTGTTTAGCTAGTGGGCCCTCTAAGGTGACCAATATGCACCCTTCAGTTAGTGTTCCCCCCCAGGCCCAAACCTCTAGCTACGCCACCGCTATTACCCCTTTGGTTTTTACGCCTCTTTGCTCCTCAAAATCGCCCCCACGGGGATGATTCCACCCATAAAACAGACCTTTTCTTAAATTGTCAAACTCAAAAATGTAAAAGTATGGAAAAAATATGAATTCAGTGCTTTTCTTGTTTTTTCTTCTGAAGATCTGGGGTTTTAAGGTTTAGGTGCGCAGCTGTGATTAAAGACAGGGCATTATTTATTGCACGTCTTATTTATAGTCTCACATTCTGTTATCTTATTTTATCAAGGTACCTTAGTCTTCAGCATAACTGATGAACAAGCAACTAGCACACCATAAGCTGTGAATATCAGGCTAGCTAAACCTAATAATGCAATGTGTTCACGTGACAGAGGTACTAATGAAGCAAGCCCAAAGAAAAAGATGAAGTGGTGCACAGCAATTATAAAGTGAATGGTTGAAAGATCCAGATCTCACAGATTAGCTACAGAAGTAGACTGGAAATAAAGATTCGATTATTGTAAATGCTACCAGATCTGTCAAAAATGCAAGCAAGTCCATGTCACTGTAGTATGATAATTCCGACAGACAAAAAATTTCATTAGCTCTGCTCAGGAAAAAAATGCTGTACGACAATTGTTGGGCAATCAGATTGATCGCAGCACTGCTATTGACTTTCATGTCTCACATACGGCCAGTCCCGTCGCCACTGGGAAGATTTTCTGGGGCAAGTCCACCAAAGTGAAATACGTAAACTATAAATTAGTGGAGTTTTGTCAATTTCTACAATGTCAAGGCATCAACAGGGAAACAAGAAACCCACTCTAACCATAACGTGGGGTGATTTTCAAATCAATTCACACTAACCATAACTACGGGTAATTTTCACTCGAACTCAGTCGACACGCCTCAACAATACATGGTAGTCAGCTCTTACGCAGAAACTTTGCAAAATATCAGTTATCTACATGTTGGTTGAATGACTAATTGGCTTTACGCGGTTATGACAATTTTTGCTCAACGGTTCAATATTTGCTGTGCAAATTTTGGGGGAAGGCGGCGCATTTCACCCTCATCTGGCTACACGCCCATGGCAACAGTGACTGATGGCTACGTGGTTTTGTTTTTTTTTGTTGTAATTCGAAACCCCTATATATCTCACGTCGGCCACGAAAAACATATTTGTCATGGTCAGTGGTGAAAGTAGAATAATTTTCTTACCAGAACGATCCAGTATTTGTCAATACCGGCTCGAAATTTCAGCCATAATTGTAAAAATGCAGTCAAGAGCACGTCTAGTTTTGGCCCACCCTGTATTGTACCTTGTAAAAACGCAAAACATGTACTGTACAAACATTTTGAAAACAAACATTTCAAAATCAACCAAAAAGCGTTATAGGCTACGTTCGGCAACTTGCACAACCTCCGCAAGTGGGTCATGCAATGCAACTTGAATTGACACCTCCACAGTTTTCAGCACGCCAAGAGGTTAAATATCACAACACATCAACACAAATATAGAAAATTATTTAAAAGCTTTGCACAAAGAAAAGCTAATAATTCAAAACATGGCCATAGTCAGAGTCAAATTTTTACCGACGTGAATATGTTAATCACGTCACCGGCTTGGTATGTTGTTAAATGTAATTTATGGAGACCTAACATCCTGCCCTTGTTTAATCAAGGCTGGTAGTATCTTTGGTGGTTTCAACATAGTGTAGCTGGAGTGCTGCTCTTTTTAAAACGGCCACACAATATAATATGATTTGATTTAGCGTACAAAAATGTTTTGTGGCAACATTACAGAACGTTTATCGAGGCAAGTGCCTCATTTTGCCTCAGTGTAGCTATGGCCGAGCAAAAAGTGTGTAATCCACAGTGATGCAGTCGAGACGGTAACTGCGGAGACCGAGACCTGGTTAAAACTTCGAGACCGGGACTTCATCAAAATTTCCGAGACTCGAGACTTCAAAATTTGTGGATTTTCCGAAGTTTTTTTACAAAATATTGTCATAACATCTAAGTTGAATTTTTTTTCAAATTTATGGCATTTTTCTGACCTTTTTTGGTTGTTTTTTACCTGCAAATGCAACCAATAAAAATCGTTGAATTATAGAAATTTTACTCAACCATTTTTTTGCAATATTCAAAGTCTCGAGACCTGTAGCCATCGAGACCAAGACCAAGTCTCGAGACTCCATCAATGGTAATCCATTTAAAACTCTGCTAACTCAGCCTTAAAATATTCATGCTGTATAATCTCTAGACCCTTATAGGCATACTAAAGATTGGATTAGTGGTTTCGTCTTTACAATAACAGCTCGTAGTGCATCTGCTTTGGCAGGGGCTCTCCATCGCTTACTAGATCTACTCTCATATGCACATTTCGGCATTCGCAAGTAAATACAGCCTAACCTAGATGAGATCCCCTATTCTGATTACTTTGAAAAACAGAGAACAAGTTACACCTTACAGTACACCCAGGGTTTTTTTTAAGGAAAGGTACCCAATATGGATCTGTAGGGACCCGATTTCTCTGATTTTAGGGACCCGATTTTCTCTAATTCTAGTGACCTGATGATAATTTTCCCTGATTTTAGGGACCGATTTTCAGTTCTAGGGACCCGAATGGGGTTCCTAAAACGCCTCAAAAAAACGGGACACGTGAAGCTCACACTCCTAATTACACCAATAGGCTCAAGCTACAAATTTGCGTTACCCATACATCAAGATACATGTCTATTTCTGGTCAACGGCAATTGAAATCAATCTTTCTTATGCACTGAGCTGTAAATCAGAATGATTCAAGATTACTGTACAACAAAATCATTGAAGTCAAAGAACATACCCAGCTTGAACACGCCCGATATTATAAACTGTTAATATTTTGCTCCACTGAATAAATGTAGCCAGTGGGGCCATGCAGCTGATAGCGTAAACGCAAAGTCCCTCAAAGCGTTTGAAAAAATGTTTGTTTTTTTCAACGCTATGAAATGCAACTGTGGTAGCATTTTTGAACACGACTTGCACTAAGCTTGCTTCCCAAAAACGTTCAGCTGTTTGACTACCTACTGTATTTGGAGTCAACAATATAATTCACAAAAATGATAAAGCCAATACTGTAAATTGGAAAAAGTTACACAATACAAGTCCTCTGAACAAACTTGCATACGTTCGACCTACTCGGTCTACATAGAGTGTGAAAATAGTCGTTTCGTTGCGAAAAGGAAGCCGCACTCGATTATCGCCACAGTTCTTCACTAAAGTTAAGAAACACTTGGCGCTGTAGCCTAACAGAACAGTTGATTCGTTTAACAATCCCAGTTGTTCTATCTGGCCCAGTAGTTCCTCAAAGTATGGGTCGAGACCGAAACAAGGGTGGCAAAGGGTCAAAAACTGTGTCACGACGAGGCGATCCCAATCGGAGTTGTACAATGTCAATGTTACCACTGCTTGTTTTTGTTTGTCTGTATCGCAGGTAAGAAAATAACATATTACTGCCAATAAAAAAACGAACTTAGCGACTTAAACTGCCAAAAATCATCCATACAATCATTATGTTTTTCATGCGTTGCATTAGGCTTGGGACGCGAGGTGTTCACCAAACTGAGGTTTGTGTCGCGCTAAAAATAATTTGGTAACCGTTAATCTAGCCATTCTAGTGTAAACGGTTTAAGTATTTTTCAAGCCATTAGTGTCTTAATATGAAAATGTAATCGACTGGGAATAAAATTCAATTTATTTTCGTTTTAGTCACATGCGCTTCATCGAGAAAACCGATTGCAAGGTATCTGTAAGTAATGGCAGTGTCAATGCCCTCAGCAATTACAAAATAAAAAGCATATCACTACTTTTCCTGCCACCGAAAGGAATCCTTTCCCAGAAGAAAATACACATCAAGATCTTACAGAGTAGCCTATATATTTCGCTTGCTAGGTAGTCATCATCAACTCTGCTCTTATAAATCAGTGGAGTTTTCGTCAATTTTTAGAATTTCAAGCCCCCGCGCAAAAACGCAAAGCCCTCCTATTGAAAAACTTCTGGCGACGATTCTGATTACATACCCAGAAATATAAAGTGTTCGCCCGCACCAAACTGACCATTGTTTTAAGACTTTAATGCCTTTTTGAGAAACAACCTGTGTGGCCTTTTAAATCTTGCGCATCTTCATCTAACTTTTATGTCCGATCGCTTCAATTGTTTGATGGTTTTCACAAACCTTCATATTCCGCAATTGTGTAACTCTCCTGTATGATGGTGAGCAACTGAAGTAATTTACGGTGCGTTGGTCGGGTGCACCCGTCCCACAAGTATTGTTTTTTCGTAGCAACGAAAATCTTCCGTCTGGTTAATGGCGTCTCAGGATTTCTGTATTTTCTTGCTCTATCACCTTCAGCATGTAGACGACGTGTGCAAGCCAAACATACAAACAGTAAGATATATAACTAGCAAAACACTAAACGACAAATCCTGCTTTCAATTCACTGAAATCAATTGGCTGCCGGCCTCGTGCTAAAGGCGTTGCAGAATATGTGAAACCTCGATCGGAACAATTTGCATGCTCCTGTGCGCCAGTGTGTACCTGCATTCCATTTATTTTTTGCTTTTTTATGTCAGCCGCTTACCTCAAATTTTGATGTTAGAATACCTTCATTTTTCTCCCACTCACGAAACGCTGTATGAAGATGAGTGAATGACGTTATAGTTGGGGTGTTGTAAAAGTGTTTTGTTCCTCTCAGTGTTGATTGTATGCTAACACCTATTCTTTAATGCGTTGTGGCTAACCGTTTTTGTGTTCTTGTATTAATTCAATGTGCTTGTGATATAGACCACAAGCCTGTGACGAAATGCATGATAAAAAAATGTTAATGGGCGAGAGCTTAGCGATAGAGTGTCTGTTACTCAATCACGAAATTTAGTGTCCCATCCAATAACCGTGCCCGGATCGTTTATGCCAACATTTTTCTTTTTGCGAATAGGTTCTTTCAGCAACAGTAGTCATGCATTCTGGTATAATGGTGCCACGCAATTCACGCAAAAGCACCAATTGAAAAAACTACTGTGATACAATTATTCTGGATTTAGCATAGGCCTATGTGATATGACCAGGGAAATTTCGTTTGATCCACTATTGTTTAGGGACGAATTATAGCAAAGATAAATTTTTACAAAATGCAATATACTGGATTATTAGGCTAGTTCAGTGGTTCTTAACCTTTGCTTCACCACGCCTACCTTAAGTACTTTTCCTTAGTTTCAAGCTCTCTGGCTATGAATAAGTTGTAAAAGCAAATGTATTGCTTGGTAAATTTATTGATAAATCTTTCAATGTTGTACAGCGCTTGAGGGTTCGATCCCCTGGAAAGTTATTGACGTCACCTGGGGCACGCGCCCCACCGGTTAAGAACCACTGTGCTAGTTAGTTACAGGACAAAACACAAAAGTATATCTGACATTGTTTGTTTGTAGATTAGTGAGAGACTCCACGTCAGGTGATACAGAGCGTTGTTACCAAACTGGTTTACTGATATATCACACAAACTGGAGATGTTGCACCTCGGATTATGATTCAGAGTTGGAGTTAGTGATAATTTTTTTTAGTTCACCTTTGCACTTGTAGACAACCAAATTCATTTATACACCTGATGTGCGCAACACTGTTTTTGTTCACGACTTCATTTAGATCTTGTACGCAAAGGGAGATTGTAACTCTGTCAGAATTGCAAAATCCTCTACTGTGCAATAAATTTCACTGTTATCAAAATGGTCAGACTGTAGCGTCATTTTCTCTTTCTTTTCACACTCACAGCATATTATAGACAGGACAGTGGACAGCCAGGACAGTGAAGGTGTTTATAGTGAATGTGTTTTCACGAGTTAACAATTGGGGGTTTCAACAATCGCAGTTGTTATGTTGAAAAATAAACTTAACTAGAATCACACGTGGACTTCGGGTCAACTTAATCATAACAAATGCAGAACCGTCGCCAGAATATCTTCAACAACGGGGCTTTGCGTTTGTGCAGGGGTAGCTTGATTTTTTAAAAGTTGACAAAAATCCACAAATTTATTTATTGAATTTGCTAAAGGGTAAATGAGACAAAAAAATCAAGAACCACTTTTTCTGGACTTTCTCGCTAAATGAATTTTCGTGTAACGGAACTCCTTGTACATTACAATATGCTGTTCTAATATTCACAACCTGAACCGTATACAGCTCTTTCGTGACGCATTTTGCGTGCAGCTCCTAGCTGAAAGTCCAGCTCATGTAAAGCTAAAGCGTTTATAAAATTTTGTTGAAATAATAGAAGATACTGGCTATAGTTCTTGTTTGGTATGAACCAATGTTATTGTTGCGCAGGTCTACCGTATAAGCTGAAGATGCAGGGGTGTAGAGGGGTAAAAACGTGTGGGAACGGTGTTCCCACACCTTTTTTGATGTGGAAACCAGTTGCCCACACTAGTGAAGTTACTTGAAGATTTAGATTTTTCATTTCAATTTCTACGTGTAGCGCCTGGAGCAACATAAATGAAGAAATGACAAGTCATGTCGTGTATCGCAGGGCTTCTCAATCTATGAGTCGTGACCCCAAATGGGTCGTGAAATGTAATTTAGGGCCCGCGAGAAAATTTGGTTGAACAAATCAGATGTACAAGTGTTTGTAAGGTTTACAAAAAGTATTTAAAGTAAGCTTGGAGTGAATCTATTTCTTCTGCATTTCAGGGATAAATACCGTTTCATGCTGTCAGTTGTGTACTAAGATGTTTGTCTGAGTTAGCAAATGATAGTAATATCAGCCAAGCGCAATAAGTTATGCGTTGATACGTCATGATGGTTTTAACGTTTTGCACAGCATATATGTGTGAAGCGGCATTCGCAAAATTGAAAGTCATGAAGTGCAAAATCCGATTCTTTTTGAAAAATGTTGGGAATGCCGGTCAAAAAATTTAGCCACCATGCTATCAAGGATAAGCCATTAAGAACGTGAAACACAGCACAGAAGATTTCACGGCTTTGCCACTTGCATTTAGTAACAGCCATTTGCTTGATTCTGTTCGTAAGAAATAACAAATAGTCCTCAGGCATTAACGACAAAACCAGCGACTGCCTTTCCAGAATTTTTTTATGTTACCGATATCTTGAGTTGGACGTTTCTGCTAGTAACTGTTCCTGAATCGTCTGAATCTGTGATTGTTGCATTTTCGCTGATTTCCTCATGGTGAGAGCGCGTGTATACTCTTAATTTCGTGTATTTGATCAAATTTGTTTTCCCTTCAAAATGAGGCACAACATGACAATCAAAATTATAATGTGTGTGAACCGGAGCACACTCATTATAAGCAAGAGCTCCGGAGCTGGAGCCTGAGCCATGTTCATGAAAAGAGCTCCGGAGCCGGAGCTGTCTCATTTTTACGACGGGTCCGCAGCTCTGTTTTTTTTCGGTCGAAGCAAAAACGGGGGATTAACGGTTCGTCTCCATTGTTGCCTGTCGCAACTCACTCTTGTAACTGACCACAACATGGAAATAGGACGTCTGGTTTCCCTTGCCTGTCTAGGTCACGTATATTGCCTAAGTTGGGAGGTGTTAATACTGCAAATGTATAAAGTCTCATAATTTCAAGGAACATTTTAATAAAACCCAGAATGGTGTAAAAGACTCCTCGATTGGTTCACGACACCTACCGAATTATGCATTACTTAGATTACCGTCGCCACGGGGTGCTTAGCCCTATTGTGACCGGAAAGCCAGAGAGGCAAGTGTGTAAAGCTTCACACAGTGGCAACAAGCAGACATGGGGCGATTACAGCACAAATGTAATCGATTACGATTAAGATTACTTGGCACTTGGTCGATTACGATTACGAATAAACAAAATCACAATGTAATCGATTACGATTACATTGAAAGTAATCACGATTACAATTGCGATTACATTTGTCTTGAAACATCTTCAGAACGAATACAAACCTCATTTGCATGGTTTGATGTGGGTATACTTTCATACAGCATTCGATATTAATGAATGTAATAAACGAAATGACTAATCTGTAAAGATCAAGCACCGCAAAAAAATTTACAATAATTGTTTAAGGAGATGTTCGTGCTGTAAAAAAACAGTGGAGTAATTAGAGGTTTGAGCTAGATGGGAAACTTAGTGTCGTGCACTCGCCTGCGAATCCGACTAAACACTATCAGCGGTAAACCAGGCTTTAATTCACTAAAGACACCGCTCAATCATGGAGCTGAACAAGCGAGCAATGACAACTCCGAAACAAACATAACAGCGTAACTGATCGAATGCTTCGCAGGACGGGCAAGCTGCACTAAAAGAACACTTTGCAGTATTGCATTACGAGACCGCAAGCACAACGCAACAGCCGCGAGACGAACACAGGAGCACAATTAAGGATTGCAAGAGTGCAGGCGCCCCTACGTGGCAAGGACAATGTAATCATACATTCACCACACTTAGCTGAAAGAGGCCAACTGTCCTATGTAGGTGACCTGCAAGTGAACACTCAGAAAAGAAACTTGAGAAATAATGGTGAATCCGGGTGTGGATGGCTATACTAAAACCCCAAATCAACGAAAAATTTCCGAAAAACGCAAAAAGACAACCTTCTGAAAGCCAAAAGAATACTAAACCGAAATATAGGCTAAGTAGGGGCCTGGTTTTTACATTTAACTGGCCAGGGGAGTCAAATCGACTCTCATCCCTCTCGTCAGTTACTCCACTGCAACAAACACTTTGAATATTAATTAAACAAAAATGATCAATGTTCAAAATCTTTGTTACAGTTGATAAACATCTAGGTTTTAAATCTTTGACAGTCAAAAGACATCTATCAGGCTTGAACATTCATCCAGCAACGCTGAAAATGCGTTTGTTAATAATTTCAAAATTGCTGACTATTTCTTCGAAGTGCGGGTTACGATCGTCTGTAAGCCAGCATAGCGTTGTGCAGCTTTTAATTTGAAATGAAATGAACAGTGGCGCCAATGCAGCTGCGCATCTCTCTATTGGACCACCAAACGTCAATGGTCAACAAATCCTCACGGGTTTCGTTGAGTTTTTTTAGCAGTATCTGGTGAATCACGGATGACATGCTAGTTACGAGTGTTGTGGAAAAATACTTTCGACTTGGATTAAAGTACCTTATTCCTCTAAAAAAAAGTAATTTACTGTATTTAAATTACTGTATTAATTCTATACATAGCCTACTCCAGCACTTACATTCATAAGTTCACTCTAAATACACATAAATAAAACCAACACCTCTCCTCGTAACGTCCCTCTATTCTGTTGCCGACGTGTCAACTCGTTATTAAGAAAAGCTGTTATTTTTGTTGCTACGTCTCATTAGACTCGTTAGGTTACTTTTGGCGGCCAACAGGAAGGGTAGCTGGAACGAAGAGAGAATTCGCTACAAGCGCTGTGCTTGCCGCTGGACTATCTGAATTTAACGCAGACAAACGGGCAAATGGCCTTCCCTGAAACATAACCACATCAAACGATGATAAAGGAGGAAACTCAACCGCCACAACAGCGGTTCAGTACACAGTGATGTAGGGTGAAGATTACCATGTTTAATCGCGAACGTAATCGTCGATTACGAATAAATTGACAACGCAATCGATCACAATTACGATTACATCTCATATTTGATCAATTCAATTGATTACGATTACTCAAAAAACTGTAATCGATTGTAATCGATTACGGTTGACGATTAAGATTATCCCATGTCTGGCAGCAAGCAACAATAGAGATCACATGCCATGATCAATCTATTATTTCTAGTTCGTGCCACCCAGGGGAGAATTCAGGTTGTGTGGGGCCCCTGGCTGAAACTTGAAAAGGGGCCCTTTCTACATATATATCACTGTCGTTAATAAGAAAAAAATAAACAAACGAACTGAAGTAATTGTATTATTGAAACAAAAAAATCTGATCAAAAAACGAATCGTTAACTTATATGGACGTCACAATATGAAGAAAACTCACTGATTTCAAGTCTCCATTTCTTTCAGGAGACTTTTGAAACCATATCGATAAATGTTTAGAAAACATCAGTGGAATGTTTTGAATATGTTGTACAGTGGCACTGCGTCGACAACCACCCCGCTATCACGACCGCTTTAACGCGGTCTTCCCTAACGTTTTAAGTAACTCGATATATACCGACATTTCTTTTTGTTATTGCGTTGATTCTGTTTTAAGTCAGTTATCAAGAATTGTACGAAATAATTAGCGATTCACATGAAAGCAGTATGTACCAAAATATCTAAATGTGCACCTTGGATGTAAATAGTAGGCCTACCAGAATCAGGCGCGTAGCCAGAATTTTTGATAGGGGTTAGGCAAACAACAACCAAGTGTCAACATTGAAATATTCAATAACTCTTGTTTTCAAAGCATCATCTATGAAACGTCCATTTTTCTGGTACTTTTAACTGAATAATTACGTTCAGATTTGGTACAATTCCAAGCTTGTAGTCTAAATGAAGCAACTTTTTGCGTGCAAAACTTTCTCGCAAAAGCGCTTGTGACAATCTCGATGCTATAAGTGCAAAATCTGCAGTATGCTTTGCGCAGCCAATATTTCACTTGAGCAAGAAATCATTGTGGCCGCCATCACGACTGCGCTTCTTATATTTACACGCTTCTAATGTCCAACAACATACGTTCAATCGAAGCCGAGTGACAACTTTGCTTTAAGACACGGTCTCCAAACTTTTTCGTCCAATGGCCACATAACATATTGCACAACAGTTTTGAAGGTGGATCATATCATGCAACGCAATTCTTTCGGGATATGTAACATTCTATCGAATCAACAAATGTTTCGCAAAATATTCTTTTTTATTAATGACAAAATGTTTTCGAGGGCCGGTTGAAATGGCTCCCTGGGCCAGATTTGACGTGCGGGTTTATAGTTTGGAGACTCCGACACTCGAAGTAGGTTTACAACACGTGCGCACATATAAGACGTGGATCTTGTCCAGTTCTTGAGCGACTGGTTGACGTATGCAGCTGATAGAGTAAAGGCAAAGTGCCTCAAAGCGTTTGAAAAAATGTTTGTTTTTTTCAACGCTATGAAATGCGACTGCGGTAGCATTTTTGAACACGACTGGCACTAAGCTTGCTTCCCAAAAACGTTCAGCTATTTGACTACCTACTGTATTTGGAGTCAACAATATAATTCACAAAAATGATAAAGCCAATACTGTAAATTGGAAAAAGTTACACAACAAAAGTCCTCTGAACAAACTTAAATACGTTCGACCTACTCGGTCTTCATAGAGTGATAGTCCTTCAGTTGCGAAAACGAATTCGCACCCAATTATCGCCACAGCTCTTCACTAAAGTTAAGAATCACTTGGCGCTGTAGCCTAACACAACAGTTGGTTCGATTACCTATCCCAGTTGTTCTATCTGGCCCAGTAGTTCTCAAAGTATGGGTGGAGACCGAAACAAGGGTGGCAAAGGGTCAAAAACTGTGTCACGACGAGGCGATCCCAATCGGAGTTGTGCAATGTCAATGTTACCAATGCTTGTTTTTGTTTGCTGTATCGCAGGTAAGAAAAGAACATGTTACTGCCAATAAAAAAACGAACTTAGCGACTTAAACTGCCAAAAATCATCCATACAATCAGTATGTTTTTCATACGTTGTATTAGGCTTGGGACGCGAGTTCACCAAACTGTGGTTTGTGTCGCGCTAAAAATAAATTGGTAACCGTTAATCTAGCCATTCTAGTCTAAACGGTTGAAGTATTTTTCAAGCCATTAGTGTCTGAATGTGAAAATGTAATCGAGTGGGAAAAAATTCAATTTATTTTCGTTTTAGTCACATGCGCTTCATCGAGAAAACCGATTGCAAGGTATCTGTAAGTAATGGCAGTGTCAATGCCCTCAGCACTTACAAAATGAAAAGCATATTACTACTTTTACTGCCACCGAAAGGAATCCTTTCCCAGAAGAAAATACACATCAAGATCTTACAGAGTAGCCTATATATTTCGCTTGCTAGGTAGTCATCATCAACTCTGCTCTTATTCGTTAGATTTTGTTGTTGACTCTATCCGTTGCAGCTAAACGATTTGAAAATTACTGTAGAATAGGACAGCAATTGAGGTTCCACATAATTGCGATCGAACCGTCACAACCAGGGTTGGAGAAAATGGGGCCGGCGGGACAAATGTGGCCTGCGTGAACATTTAATATAGCCCGCACCAAAAATTTCGTTATCCTATACAGGACGAAATTCTGTGATAAGCAGATACTTGAAATTGTTAATGAAAAGAATTAAGCATCTCGCACTTTCTCATAGTTTTCTCTCCTTATCTTGCTCAGGAAGACAAGGGTACAATTATAAGATAAAATTAAAAATTTTTGCTGCTCGCCAGCGCCATTCCACAACATGTGTGGTCCATGGCAATAAATAGGTTCCCTACCCCTGACTTAGATGTTGTTGAAAAATGTCTATGGCCTACTGTAAATGCGCAATAAAAGTCTGATTGTTTGCATCTATCGTAACTCTGCTATCTTCGCTGCAGAGTAGTAATTAGTCTTGAAGTTTTCAGGCCGTTGCGAAGTAGGTTAAAGCCCAAGAAGACACCGCACTGCTTGTACGTAATTGTTTAGCCATGCTGGAATTCACCATTTGTTGTCAGCACGCACAAACACTGTGACATCAGTGTCGTGAATAAATCAAAAACACACTTTGTACAGACTCTACACTCAACATCTTAAACGACGAAACATGAAGGAGAGGATGGTGTCATGATGCTGGTTACGAAAACGAAGCTTCTTTCATACCAAGCAGGATGAAAGCTTCCGTAAGCTTACAGCTGTCACATGTCATCTAACGAAGCAGGATGCCATCTAACGAAGCAATCTATCAAAGCAGG
>Ga0210059_1003844_pt1 | contig 24168 bp, 12 predicted proteins | sample Ectturendosymbi2_FD_188042 | JGI IMG/M metagenome (GOLD analysis project Ga0210059, IMG submission 188042) | Ecteinascidia turbinata endosymbiont from Florida, USA - Sample 2 (SPAdes) (version 2) | ecosystem: Host-associated > Tunicates > Ascidians > Unclassified | place: Key West, Florida...
CTTTTCCGCAGCCCAGTTTAATGTGCAGCCCGCTGGCCCCCCTTAATGTGCAACCCACCGGCCAGTCCTGTAGTGCAGACTGCCGGCCCGCTCTTCTGTGCAGCTCGCCAGCCCGTGGATAATTCATGTTTTTCATTTGGCAACACGGCCCTCCAGCCCGCCCGGCCCCCAGCCCTCCGTTTAGTGTTATCCGTTTGCACATTAGTTTGTTTGTTTGTGATTCACTGATGATTGTTTTCTTGTTTGATAATTTGAGTACTGTTGGATTGTTCAGTTGCAACTGCAGAAAGAAATGAAGTTGTGTCACTACCAGTTGATTCTTCAGTCATATATTTTTCCCATTTTTATGTAATTTTGTACATAGGTCTAGTGCTTACCTTTCACCTTGACCTTCACAACCTAGGTTTTTTGTTCATTTTTCAGTCATATAGATACTGATAGACATAATTTTTTTTAATGACCAAAACTTCGGTCATATTGTCTGAATATAGAAACTAGTGAATATTGTTATGGCAAGTTTTAATATTATTATGGGACAAATGACCAAAATATCTCAGCCAAAAAATGCCTCTTCTTACCTCCCTGTGCATCACTGTAGATATTTTATTTATTTATTTTTATTTATTTATTTGTTTATGAGCAGACACGAAGTCCATAATAGTATGAACACACATACTCTGCAGAACGCAGGTTGATAAAAGCAGACAAAACAGATGTAGTACAAGGCACTGAAGCCGGTAAAATCACAGAGTTATACTGACACCTTTTGCAACTGCGTTGAAGACAGAACCATAGGGTAACAGACACATTCCTAACACTATTGTTAGCTATCATGTAACACTTGTTACCGCACTAGTACTACTGTGGAGTAGGGCGCTAATTCCTAAATTGGTCGAGTCTAGGTAAAATGCGAAAGCATAGTGGCTGTATCAAACGGACACTGCAAAGTTCGATCACTCATTCACAGAGTAAAATGCATTATAATTTATAGTGTTCAAAGAATAGTGATGAATGCAAACAGTCTACCTGCATATATGAGCATGCTTTTACCTTTTGAATTTTTTGATTTCTTTTAACGTAATGTTGTGCTTTGTTCCTAATTTCTGTTTCATCATGGTCAAATTATTGCGTTTTGTCACTATTTTTCAAATTTAGTGCAATAGTTTCACCCATGAGGTATTTTCCTACAGTAGCCATTTATGTATCATCTAAATAGTTTCACACTAATTTGCAGAATTCCCAAGTCCTTATTTATTTTTCTCATTTTATCTTATAAAAGAATCCAATTTGTTTTTCTGCCCTTTAGGTTGTTATTTTCTTATTTAATGCATTTTTGTTATGAAATGGTTTGCATTAAAAAATGCATGAATAAACCTTATTTTAGTCAGTTTATGATCATAACATGCTTTAGTACTAAAATATAGTTTGAATAAACTACATCAATGTTCAAAACTATTTTCGGTAAAGTTCAATTTTGCTAATAAATAACTGGCCTAAGTTTGGATTTTTTGTACAACTTTGTTAGTTGATCAGGTATAAAGTTTTAGTGACAACTTGAAACAGTTTAATACTCTCCTCTGTGAACGATTTCATGATTCTGCTGCGAGGCATGAAATAATCTTTCCATCTATGTTATTTCATGTTAGAGATTTAAGTGCTTTTATGCAAAATGTACACAATACAAGATTCTTTTCTGTTCAGATATTGTGAGTTAATTACTAAAACAGTTGAGGTTGCAGTAGATTATTAACACCTAAAAAAATGATTCGCTTTTTTACGTTGTCTTCAATGAAACATGTGCTTTCAGCAGAGGCCCGCACCTCAATGGTGTTTTGCAGGTATCTAGTTTGATAGTATGTTGTCATCTGTTTTATTGTTACTCTAATCAAAAGCCTGGAGTTCTTGAGTATTTATTAAACAACATAACCTTTTTAGAAAAAACAAATGACTTGTTCTTCACACTTTAGTACCCTGATACATACCTGTGCAGAATGTTTTTTTACAGTAAAGAAACCATAATGTGTAAATACAGATCTTATAGTGGATACCAGCTATAGTACTTTTCTCATGAAAGTCCATACATTTACACACAAAAATTAAGAAGAAAAATAATATATTTAATAATTGAAGCACTTGCTTGTGCTTCAGTTGCAAGACATTGAATGAAACTTGCATAAATATGGCAAACTCTCAAAAATTGCCTGGTATCTAGTCTGTTTTCATGGAGAAAACTGCCAGTACTGAGAGTGTTAAATGCTAATTTTTTTAATTTATATTTTGGTAATGCAGTATTGATATATGGTTATCATTTTGGTTTGTATTTTTAGTGCAGTGTGTGTATCATCTATAATGATTGTTGTAAAATATTGCTCATTACTTCAAGATAAAATGATATTTTACTTTTTCAAGATTACGCACAAAGTAAAACATTCATTTGATAAAACTAGACAATGTTCTTTCTAATGCACTAGTGAAGTTTTGGCCACTTCATCTCAATAAATAAAATGCATTATAACAACTTCTTAACATCTTGGAGAGCTGGTCTACGAACATATTGTACCTGGAGTTTGGCCTAAAACCAGCAGTTTTCAGTTGCCTTACCAATGTCATAGCTCCTCCACCGATTGCACTAGAGCAGGGCTTCTCAACTGGGGGTCCATGGACCCTCAAGGGTCTAGAGCTGACCCTCAAGCACTAGAGCAGACCCTCAAGGGTCCATGGTGACTTATTGAAACAGTCCACATGATTTATGCAATCAGACAACTTTTGCCATTTGCATCAAGTTAAATGCAATGTGTAAAGTAATTTTTGTGTCTTAACTTTTTGGTTAACTACTGGGGTCCACAGAGTTACTGAAAAGGCATGGTGGTCCACGGACAAAAATCAGTTAAAGCCCTGTGCTAGAGAGCTGTTCAAACTCTTAAAAATTCAGCAAGTCTTCTAGTCTGCGCTCAAAAAAATTTATTTTGGTTGGGAGTTGCAGATTTTTGTGAGTGACATCACAAGTGAAGTAGGTTTTTGGGCCATTTTGGCTCATGTTACCTGCCTAAGGCCACACCGCTAGGCCAAAGTATTTTGCTGAAGTCTTCATTGGAAACTACGCTTGAGTCTGAGTTTTTTAAGCCTTTGATCAACTTTCTAGTGTTTCTGGTTCAAACGTTTTGATATAAAATATCCAAATTAATTAATTATCTAATTAACTAATTAATCAAATAATTTGTTTACTTTAGGACATAACTTTTGAACCTGAAACCCTAGCAGGTCATCCAAAGTATCAAAAGACTCGGATTGTAGCCTAGTGTCCAATAAAAACTTTAGCGACATACTAACATCTAACCGTTTAGGCCCAGGGCCAGGTGAAGTGGGCCAAGGTGGCCTAAAAGTCCTCCACTTATGACATCACTCAATAAAAATCCATATCCCCAACCAAAAAATATTTTTCGAGTGCAGACTAAAAGACTTGCCACGTCTTTGGAGCCTTTGAACAGCTCTCTACTGCTTTTGGCGCCAGAGTTCTGTGCGCACAAAGCCACATGCCATCCAGTGGTTCTGGCACGAAAATTCCTGAAACCGGCCGGACGTGAAAATGTTAAGCCTGAAGATATGTGATTTTATAGACGTATTTGCAGTTTTATCTTTCTTGATGACTTCTTTGTGTTTTACTAAAATGTGATACATATAGTACTGTTCAGCACCAGGCATATTTTTATCTAGGTCAATTTTTCACAATATGTTTAGCTTGGTAAAACATACAACTCTTAAGTGTGCAAAGATTCATCTTTCCCAAATTTTTGCTGTTCTGTAAACGTACTGATTTATTTACTAAAACATATTTAGTTAGTGATCGATGAGGTTTATTTTACTGATCTAGCAGCACAGAAACACAGGTCTACCTTTAAACCCTCTTTCTCTCAACTGTAGTTGTGCAAATACTCAACGTTTATTCTAAATTGTTTAAATCTTTGTTGGCAACAAAATGCTTGATATTTTGGTTACTTGAATGAGACATCAAGTTCATGTCATTTCTTTAGCATTCTACCAAGCATCATTGCTGACTACTTTTTTTATGGAAACTTAATGCAATAGTCATGTTTTCTTTTTTGTGCTGTTTTGCTGAAGTGGCCTGATCTAGGTTTCATCTTGAGCTTTTCATCCATCTTTATCCCTAGAGTTTCTGTTATCAGGTTTTAATGTCATTGTGTGCACTATTGCAGAGCAAGCTACTCAGATTCTACTGGTGACGACAACCCCAATTTTTATCAGATGGTAGGAAATTTCTTTGAGAAAGGTGCAAGATTAGTGGAAGACAACCTGGTAGAGCAATTGTCTGAACCGTAAGTTGGGTGGTTTGAAACATATAATGCAAAATAATGCTCATTAACACTAGAATGATGTTTATATTGAATATTGATATTAGAAAGAAATGGTCAAGTAGTGTTTAAACTGCAAATTTGAATATTTTGGCTGCAAGCTTGTTTTTGTTTTATACCTTCAAATATTACCATTGATCTTTGTAAAATTGTTTCTAATCTGGTTATATTTTCAACTTGGGTGTATTTTATGGTCAAAGATACTTTTATAAATTTTTGTAGAACTCACTCTGACACTTCTGAATTTTTTGTGCTTGGGTACTCTTTTAACACTTGTCAAAGTCTGGCATTAAAAACTTGTAATTGTATCTGAATTTTAAACTTTGTTGGTGGATTCATTGGTGACAGTGCAATTGCCACTATGCAACATAGCTCTGTCCGGAAGATCTGGCAGAGTACACACTAAGTTTCTTGAAATGTCTGAAATGAGCTTTCATGACTTTTTGATTTTATAGAGTGATTGTAGGTAGAAATGCTAACTCTTTCTCATTCAATGTCTGAAATAAATGGATATACAAATGTGAAAACAAGCAGATCAAGCATTCTTCAGTAATAAATCAGAAGCAATTGACGGATGTGAAAACATTAGGGCATAATGATTTCAACTGCACAGAGTCAGTGCATATGGACGCTTTGGAATCAATGTTGGTTAGAGTAGGGCATGCCAAGTATTAGGAATGTTAGCATTTCTGTGTGCTCAACTATCTCTGTAATTTATGCAACTGAGGCTTACTCTTAGGATTAAATCTTCGCCCTTCCAGATTATTGCTTTAACTTGAAGCTATATTTGATTTATTTAGAAAAACATCGTGAATTCTGAAGTCTTTGCTGATCAAATATTAATCACACTTTTGTTGATGCAATGGATCTAATTAGCTGAGTCAATTGTTTGCAAACAAATTAAAGTCAGATGAAACTAGAGTTCAACTGATAAAGATCTTCATAGCTAATACCATTGTTTCTCATGTTTAATTGCTGATGACTATTGCTGATACCAATATTTGTGCATCATTCAAACTTCATTGAAAAACGTTAAATGCATATTACCATCTCACAAAAATGGGAATTGCTCACAACTGAAGAAATATATATGTGGAAATGTTTGCATTTCTGGAAAATATTGACTTAACACATTCAGCAAAGAAATAAAGCTGGGTACCTGGCTATTTTAGTTTCCTAAAACACTTTTTAATTGAAGCCCAAACAAGTGCTGCATTTGTTAAGTCTTCCATTTCTCATATTTTTCATATGTAAATGTACAAAATATTTGTTTTACATTTTTTGCAATTTTCGTCAAACTTTGCTGAGAAGTATGTTTTATAAAACCACTGTTGAAGTCCAGACACCCCTATATTTTCTTATGGTGTCCAACTTTGGAAAGCCTTCAGTGTAAACAATAATTGAGTGAGATTTGGCTGTTTGTGTCAGACTTATTAGAGTTATGTAGTACCTTAAAATATTAGTAGTTTAGTTTTAGCACTTAAAGTAAAAGTCAGCTGTTTTCCTGTAGGGATTTTTTTTCATGAAGTAGCAAGAAGTAGCTGAATATTACAATAGATTTAAAACATTTCATATTGGTTGTCAATGTGGGTTAACAAAAATGAGTCTGGGCATAAGACTCCTTGTAGCGTACCCTTGGTATTCATAAGGACTAATTGACCCACTGATGGCCAGATCCTCAAGCAAGTATATGCTGTGTTCTATTTGCTTTGAAACATTTAATATATGCTCACTATAGTTTACTAACTGGTTTGTGATCTGCTTTTAAGGGAAGCTTATCCTGACTGATTTTTGCAAATCTGTAAAAACAAAACATATCATGACGAAACTCTTACCTTGAATAGAAGCATGAAAAAGTTATTAAAAGTTGAATACTAAAATGTGACATTGCTGCTACTACTTTATGCAAGCCTGAATTTGTCAAAAATTTTTTGCAAAGTGACCAGTGTCACAAAATCATAAAAAATTTGCTTATGTTTTTATCCGTACACATGTTATTGTTGTTGTTATTCTATTGTAAATTTGTGTATACTTTTTTCTGCCCCTGTCTGTTTGCATGTCTGTATTTGTCGCAGAATTGATAGAAAGGCACGGTCTCATGTGAGGTCATTAAGCTTGGATGATCAGCGGAAGAGGGTGCAGGGAATATTTAAAATCATGAGGCCATGCAATCAAGTGCTGCAGGTTACAAACAATGCTTTGTGTTATTTTCTTACTCTTGATTACTTTGCAGACATTTTTCAAACCTGTCCATTTTCTGCCTCAGTTGGTCTGGTATTAGCTTTACAAAACCTTGGATCACAAAATTTATATCTTTGTTGCATTTATAATAAATACTACGGCCAAAGCAAACGATACAACTGACATCTTGCAAACGTTTCGATAACAACTGTTATCGAAACGTTTGCAAGATGTCAGTTGTATCGTTTGCTTTGTCCGTAGTATTTATTATAAGGCTATTTAGCACTTCCGCTTTTCGTGTACCAAAGTTTGTTGCATTTACTCAAGGAATTATCCTTCACTGTATGCAAAGCAAGTCTTGTAATATAGTTTCAGTTGGTTTGGATGAAATAGTAGAGTTGCTATCAAATTTCAAAAGATAAGGAGTTGATTTAGTTCATTTCTTTGTCACTTGCGGTAACATATATCTAGATATGGTTTTGCTAAGAACAAACTGCAATACACGCATTATTTCAGTTGTTGTAGTTTTACTTGTTTTACTTACATGATTAGCTCAAAAATATCAGTTTCTTTGACCTAATTTTGCCGTGAAAGAAAGGCTGCAAACTGAGTGCAATCATTTGTACTTTAAGTCCGCATTAATCTGCATTTTATTTGTTTGTTGAAATTAGATCTGTTTGTTAAAATTAGATCTTTGGCTTGCGTGATGTTGAATTTACAAGGACAAGTGATGGTTTGGTATATTTTTGAATGAACGCAGCGGCACAAACTGCGATTTTGTCTCCAGGTAACCTTTCCTCTGAAACGTGACAACGGCGAGTATGAAATCATCACCGGTTACCGAGCGCAGCACAGCCAGCACCGCGTTCCCAGCAAAGGAGGTGTGTATAGGGCGTGTTGGGGGCGTAGCCTGTTTTGAGAAAGTGCCTACGTGTTCTATCAGCTGCGTGTCAATGTGACCCGACGCCTGGCAGTTCACTGGCGACGCTTCCAGCAATTCACAGGTTAACACGGCAGTGAAGTTTAAATAAACGGCTGTTTATGGACACCACATGGTTTGCTAGAATTTAATTTGCAGAAATGCTAAATTGCGTGTTGAATCTCAGTGTAAATTTACATTTTTATTCTGCTTCCGTTACTGCCAATTTCGTGCTTTCCGAAATATTTTTGGATGTTCGCGTGTGAAAGATGTCTGGCCTGGACATAAATTTGTTCCACAGTTAAGGTAGAGTGGTATTCATTGCTGGAATTGTTTGAAATAAAATTTATGTTGGCGTTGCGTTTGAAGAGTAGAATACCTCATGTGCAGGTAACGGTTCGAATAAGAGTTTTCGTGCAATATAGTGTCGATGTCATAACCACGCGTCTGTTTTTGACAGGCATTCGTTTTGCTCCTGACGTAAACATCGACGAAGTGAAGGCGCTCGCATCCCTGATGACGTGGAAGTGTGCTGTAGTTGGTGCGGTTGCTATGAAACTTTTAGTTTATTCATTTATGTTGTTAAATTTTTCATTTCGTTACATTGTGTTCTGTTGTAAACTCTGTGAATTTTAGTGTTTAACAAACAAACAAATTCATGTGTGCTTTTTAAGTTATTTGATACTCCAGTCATTGCTCTTCAATTTATTTCAGTTTAACCTGTTGACGTGTTTGTTTCAGAGCTTCAAGTTGACGTTAACATTCGTTGTGATGAACAGCAGACCGCATGCTCTGTTTTTACCCACTGAAAAGAAGCCTTGTTTTTTGTTTGGTTGTGGTGTTTAACGAACATGACTACGATTATCAGCTGTTTGCGTTCCACTATACATACTTTCAAATATCTAAGCAAGGATATAGGAAACTTTTTTATGTAATAAGCATTAGTTGTTTTTCTTCCTGATCTGACACTGTGTGTCATTTTCTTCTTGCTTTTGTCAATGCACGCAGCAGTCTACGCAAAAAGTTGTGTTTCTCGAAAGATTTGCTTCAAAAACATTGTTTCAACATAAATTTAACACTTAAGCTTGTCGGCGATGGTTTGCAACCGAGATATTCTGCAAACGCTCAGTGAAAAATTTATTTTTCAATTGTTCGCGCACAGGCAGAGATAATGAAGCTATGCAATGCGAAGTTGTGGCTTGAAATGTCGAATGAATACCGGTAACTTCGGGCTGCAGTTGTTGACTAACATTTGCTTGGGAAACATCAGGCAGGGTTTTTTCGTATCCGCGCGTGAAATGTATCGTGGTGTACCAAGGCCTAGTCGGTAAACAAGGCCTCTTACCGTGCATCAAAAAACGCCTTGGTTGTACGGACCACATGATTGCGTTTCGTCTTTCGTTGCTCAAGCGATGTTGGCCCAAGGCGCTTGGAAACGCGCCTTCCAGCCCGCAAAGCGATTGGTGAAAACATGCTTACTTGCAGTTTAGCTTCTAACTTTGTCAAACGGCACGGTGCAAACACAAGTTACCTACGTCCGATTGTTTGACTTGGTCCCGATTCTCCCCAAGTCAAACACCATCGATGAAAAAATGACGCATTCAGTGAGTATCGCTGATATCAGCACCCTGAACAACTGTTGCCTTCCGTCTTAAGATGCCTGCTTACGATATGATGCAGTGCGTTGGCAAAAAAGACTTTGAAAACTGCAGTTGCTAATCAGTTGATCAAAATGACTGAACGAGCAATGAATAAGCGACCAAACGGTTGAACTTCGCGCATTGCCCCGGTTTTAGATTGGCACCTTCGGCAAAGCACATAAAAATATTAATAAGATTTCCATATCCTTCAAATGCTTGCGAGAAACAATGTCGGTGGTCGAGTTTTTAACACAGAATGAAGTAATTTAGCTTTAATAAACTTGTAGCCCCTATTACTATTGTGAACGTCGTGGTTGAAAGTTGTTTTATTGACGATATTGCAGTATTTTAAGGAAACTAAAGTTGCTTATTACTCAATTTGTTTTAGTTAAGCTTTGTGAACCACTAAGCATCGTGGTTCTAACACCGTTGAGCTGGACGATGGGTGGAAACTCTACAGGCGATATCGTAGCCGATGAGGTTTATCCGAAGTGCGATTATTGCTAGTTGAAACTATACTCCGGAATTGAGCAAAGTTTGCCAAACCTGGATTGGGGATATTTGTAAGCCCTCAGCTGGCAAACTGTTGACGAATGGATCCCACTAGGTGAAAGGGTGTGCACGTTGAGGTTGAAGCTGTTGGACCGCTCCCTGTGTTTGATACAACGACCCAAACCGCAAATTCACTGTACCAGGAATTCGTGAAAGAATTAGTGGTGCTCTGCGAAGGGTTAAAACTAACGAATCCATGATCCTTTTGGGAGACTTCGTTGGGAACGATGCTGGAGCATGGAAGGATGTGATCGGTTGACATGTTGATGCTGACATTAATGATAACGGAAGGCTCCTGCTGCAACTGTGTTTTAACAAGAATCCACTGTGCCTAATGAACACGTTCTTCCACCACAGATGTGCACAATTACACCTGGTGGAGAGGTTCCTTGGGTCAACGGCCACTCACTGATCTCTGGGGAGTTCCACTTCATCCGTTCATTGTTGGAGGTCGTGTCAAAAGGTGTGCAGCACTGTCGACCGATAACCAACTTGTGGTTTGCAATGAGGCGCAAAAACCCGCCCTCTTCTCGATGAAAAAAAACAAAATGCAACCTTGAAAGAATTTCGGAAATAAATTGGATTCCAATTACTGACAAGCCAATAAAGCGTCTCCGCTGCAAAAGATTCATACTGCTAGATTCATCAAAGACCAAAATGGTGTCTTACTCAGCTATGAGGACATCCTTGGCACTGGCAGATGGAGAGATTACCGTGTTTCAAAAATCTTTCAATCTCAATCTCTATCACACCATCGGACACACACGAGGCACATTAGGGGCTGGAAAACACCATCACTGCAGCCGCAGTCCTAGCTGTCAAAGCACTGCAGGCTGCGATAAAATCCGACTTTGAAACGCTCAGAGCGTTGAATCGAGGAGTTATTTGGCGAAATCGAGTACGTTAAGAGCCTGGTGTTTTGGGAGGGCACCGAAAGATTGGCAAACAGGGGTAATCATCCCTTTACACAGAAAGGGAGACATGAGCGAATGCACTAACTACTGGGGTGTCTCTCTCCTTAGCCTCCCTGTAAAACGCTGTGCCAAGTCACTTGAAAAAATATGCCGTGAAATAAATGAACCAAAGTTGGATGATACCAGTACGGTTTTCGTCGTGGCCGTAGCACTGCAGACCAAATTTTCACTCTCCAGAGGGTTTAATTTTTGAGAAATCTTGGGAGTATGCCAAAAACGTCCGCACATGTTTTATTGACCTCGAAAGCATACGACCAGGTTCCTCGTGAAGAGCTTTGGGGAGTGTTGGAGTAGTACGGTGTTGACGGCCGCCTGTTACTGGCTTTCAAGTTGCTGTATTCCCGCCCAGAAGTTTATGTCCGTTACGGCTGAATGACAACCGTTCACCGTGGGTGTTGGACTCGACAAGTGTGTGTGTTGTCACCACTCCTCTTCACAGTGTATGTGAATTTGGATAGACAGTCACAGCCCATTCGACGAGGTTGGGGCTGCAGGATTAACCTTTTGTTTTTGCGAACGATTGGTACCACTAGCATCTTCTCAACAGGACCTTCAACATGCACTTAGTTGGTTTTCTGCTGCTTGCGATCAAGCCGGAATGAAGGTCAGCAGTAAACAGACCGAGGTATTGTGTCTCTCTAGAACCCGCTGAAAGTAAGCAGCAATACTGCAGCAGGTGGTGAAGTTCAAGTAACTTGGGATGTATTCATGAATGAAAGAAAGCCGAACAAGGAGATTGATGCACGGATTGGTAAAGTAAATGCAATTCTGCGTGAGCTTTATCGCTCTGTGTTCACAAAATGGGAGCTTTCAAACACCGCAAAGCTGTCAGTTTTCAAATCGGTCTTTGTTCCGATCCTCATGTATGGCCATGAATCTTGGGTAATGACTGAAAGAGCGTTGTCTCAAGTAGTAACGGCAGAGATGGGATTTTTGCGAAGAGTTCACGGTGTGACACTTCGCGACAAAGTGCGCAGCTGTGAAATTCGTAAAGCCTTCAGTGTCGAACCACTTCTCCAAATCGAAAGATCCCAGCTACGTTGGTGCAACCATGTGTCCATAATGTCCCAGGAAAGATTTGCGAGGCAAGTCTACTGGCCAAACCCTCGGGAAAGCGGCCCGGAGGTCGACCAAGGGGACCAGGTGTTGTGAATACATCTTCGACCTTGGTTGGTGCCGTCTTGTTGCGGAGCCAGAAAAACTATCTGAGATTACTCAAAGCATGAAGCATTTCGAGTCCTGCTAGGGCTAATTACCCCCCGACCCTCCCCAGAGGAAAAGCGGTCTTGAAAATGAGTGATAGCTGTGTGTGGTGTTTTCTCCATCATATGATATGCAAATCCGGACTTTTGTATTTCCTGCCATTAATCTTTTGTAAAACGGCTTCCTTCGCCATTATTCTTTACCGACTCTCTCTTGTGACGCCTTGACGTGTTATGTCGTAGATGTTCCCTTCGGTGGCGCTAAAGCCGGGGTGAAAATCGATCCAAAACAGTATTCAGAGCGAGAACTGGAAAAGATAACTCGTCGTTTCGCCATCGAGTTGGCCAAGAAAGGGTTTCTCGGTAAGTTTCCTGATAAAACTCCTTGTTGGTAGAAATGCACCTGGGTCGTCAAAACGTTGAATTTTGCTTGTGCTACGGTAGGTCATTGTTTCATCTTCTGAAATCAGCCAGTAACATTCTGTAAGATCATCTTTTATCAAGTTCCTTACACGCGAAGCTTTTCGTTTCAGGACCAGGCCTTGACGTTCCTGCTCCTGACATGAACACCGGCCCCAGGGAAATGTCTTGGATGGCTGACACGTACGCGATGACGTATGGACACGCAGACATCAACGCGCACGCCTGTGTTACCGGCAAACCTATAACCCAAGGAGGAATACACGGAAGGATATCTGCAACGGGGCGAGTGAGTTGTCTGTTAGATTGTGTGGGCGCTGTTTTCAGCGTAAACCGCACAATCGGCTGTGCTGAAAGATGAAACCAGTACTAAAATAACTTCGCAATCTGACAAATTTGTGTTCAGGTAAGTCACCACGTTGCACGCGCCAAAGTCTCCTTATTTTCAGTAGGCAGTGGATATAAATTGAAACCCCAGCTCAATACACGAACCGTCACGTGACTTTTTGGTTGATGTGAATTGATGGCATGCTTTTAGCGCGGAGCGCGTTTGTCTTGACAACGACAAGCAACTGAATTTACTAGACGTATGAGGGGCAGTATGTGGTTGAATGGTGATGTTAGTCGCTTTGCCCTCGTTGGAGTGTGCTGCAAGCTAAAAATGTAGTTTTGTAGCGTCTTTCTGGCATGCGCCTGTAAAGATCATTAGAGATCATTACCAGGAGAAATGAGTAATTTTACCAGATTGTGGCCCTGGCTGATAAAAGTAACCTTGCAAACGTGTTTCAGGGCGTTTTCCATGGAATCGAAAACTTCATCAACGAAGGTGAGAACCGCATGTTGCGCACTTTCCACTTCTCCCGTCCGTCAATCGCCGGTTCATGTTTATTCAATCCCGGCTGCGTGAAGCGTGCTGTGGCTGACCTTCTAGTTTTTTGCGGTGTCTTGCGGTGTCGGGTTGCTCGCTGGCGTCCTGTTTACTTTGCGCGAAGGTTTCGTGACTGGTGAGAGCTCTGAAGCTTGTCTTTGACGATTTGACCCTGCGAGGTGCGCGGTGATCCACGCTGCACTGATTCTATAGCCTCTGTGCAGATCTTGACTTGCGCATTCCTGCACTTGCACCGCACATTTGTTTCCAGCTTTTCTTGCATGTAGACCAGGTTTTCCCTTTGCTGTCATAAGAACATCAGACACTCAATTTGAAATGAACATGGCGTGGAAACTTATGTCAGGTGTCACGCTATTGCTGTAAGTTCTGCGCTGCAAAACTTGCTGTAAAAAGTACAGTAGTCTGTTATTTGTCATAGTGGTGTCATGTGTCGTGATTTTACCGCGAAACCGTCGGGAAAACGATGAGTTTTAGGATAATTTTATACAATTAAAGATGGTGATGCGTTTGTTTTATGTGGTGGTGGTGGTGGCGACGTCGATGTAAAAAAATTACAGACATGCTAAGCTGTTACTTGAGATGAAAGCAGATAACGGAAAGGGATCCATGTTCATTGCCAGGCAACGCATAACCAGTTTGAAAAGCTGACGTAACGCCGCTTGCAGATATCTTACGATTTTGCTCTGCAATTGCAGCGATGTGACAACCCTGCAGACAATATATTGTCTACCAGCTGCAGTAAAAGGCAGAACGTTCTTTTTGCAGCCACGTTCATGAGTGCGGTCGGAATGGCGCCCGGATTCCTCGACAAAACTTTCATCCTTCAAGGTTTTGGCAACGTCGGTCTACATTCGATGCGTTACTTGCACAGGTACATGCGATTACGTACGTTATTGTCGTTTCCCCTTTAAAACAGGCTCTGGTGGACCAGGTCGTTGAAATTTGAATCGCTGTCCGTACATTGATTTTGCGTTGATGTGAAATCATGCTGTTGGTATGGACTAGCCAAACTGATCAACATAAATTTGCCGGAGGTCGCAAAAGTCTATTTCATTTCGTTGTAGTTTGGAAGAAATTCTGGAACGAAAATTAATTATCCGAAGCCAGGCTTTCGCAACATTTTCTGCGCTTGCGAAAGTTCTCGCGGGTCGCAAGAGCCGTATGTTGTGCAGGCCTGGTGTATAAGACTATGCATCTTTGTTCTGTCCAGAAATACCTGTTGCGTGACATGATTTGCACCTGTAAGTTAATTATTATGCCGAATCAGTCGATAAACTCGTAAAACGGGTTCGACGCCGTGACGAAAACTTTCTCCTCTCGCTGTTTGACTGCTCCTATTGCTGGCTTCTATACTACGACAGTCTTGTCTTAGTTTTTAATTATTCTAAAACGGATCAATTTGGTTTTGCCCTTCGATGTTGTTTGATTTCTTAAACAGAACATTCAATGATGTTAGTTACGTTCTTGCAATATTTTCTTTCTGCATGGTCGATTTTGAGTTGATGGTTGAACCTCACATTAGCGTTTTCACACTCAACGTGTCGCTTTCTACAGACACGGCGCTAAGTGCATTGGAGTGCTGGAACACGATGGTGCCATATACAATGAAGCAGGAATTGACCCAGTTGAGTTGGAAGACTACAAACTGGTAGGTTGCTCAACTTCCCCTCGCACGGAGTTGGCTGCGAATCACTTGTAACTGATCGATCTAATCAGGTGGCAAATTCTTCATTGTGCTTATTTTTGGTCGATACAAATAAACTGTGTGCCCATTTTCAAAACACTGGTATATTTTGTAAAAGTACCACACATGTGACTATGCAAGGTTTATGATCGGTTCTCTGTTGCGACTGTGGTGAAATCGTGTGCAGTGGTCGAACAATGCGACCTCATTAATAGACTTTTTTAATGATTGCTCTGAAAACGTGCAATGAGAACTTTTTATTAGATACACAATATGCATAATATATTGATACTTACTGGCAAAGCAGGATAAATCCTAAGTAAACCTTAGTGATCGTAATCAGCGACGGCACCATCCATAGTTCTCAGTAAAAACAACAGCTGCGTAGTGTTCAAAGTTGTGGAAATCCGTGTCGGAAATTTCGTGAGACCATCTTCTAGGTTTGTGCCGAACAACTTCGAATAACTTATGCTGTGAATCTGCTGCTCCAAACTTGCTTTTCAAATTGTTTTTCCAAAGCACGTGATTTTCCCTGACACAAGTACTTCTTTTCGCTGAATGTTGCAATCGCTGAATCCGCTCGTTAGTTAATGGCGTCATGATAAAAACTTTGCACTGTCCGAAGCTCAAACTTGGTATGTCGGTGTTGCCAGGCCAACGGGACAATTTCTGGCTTTCCCGGAGCCGAACCTTACAAAGGCAGCAGTCTACTGGAAGAAGAGTGCGATATATTGTTGCCTTGCGCCATCGAAAAAGTCATCACTGCCGAAAATGCTCCACGCGTCAAAGCAAGGGTAAGCGTTTGCCAGGCCGCCGTAATAGTTGCCGTTAAAACGCCCGTTCACTGCATGCGTGAATGCACGACCTGCTGCGTGCGGCGCAGCCAAGTTTGCTGCAAGTCGTGACGTGCGCCGGGTTCGCAGCTTCGTGTGCGCGAGTTCACGTAGATTGCACGCTTCCTCCGCGCTCCACCTCCTCTCGTTACTCTCTTCTTATGCTCACAGATAATAGCTGAAGGCGCGAACGGTCCAACCACACCAGGAGCCGACAAGATTCTTCAAAAGAACAACAAGCTTGTCATACCGGTAACAGCGCGTTTTGCTCGCCATTCAACACGCGTGCTGCCGCATGATCCCGGGAGGGTTGACCTTGACCAGAACATTATTCTTTTCAGGACTTGTACTTGAATGCCGGTGGTGTGACCGTGTCTTACTTCGAGTGGCTTAAAAACTTAAACCACGTCAGCTACGGTCGATTGACGTTCAAATACGAGAGAGAAGCGAACTACGACCTTCTCAGTCAGTGTCTTCGTTTGTATTCAGGCGTTTTTTTCAGTCTGTCTAACACTTACGTATGCTGTTGAAACAGCTCTACATAGATGTAGATCTTGTGCTGTACGTACTCGCAATACCTTCTAACCAAATGTGCGCTCATTGCTGCACAACAAATTCTTGTTGATTGCAAGCGCTGATCAGCTCTGCGGTAGTTGAACAAGCCAGAACAGAGTGGCTGATGCTTGGCGGTCGTATTAGCGCTTAAACTCTCAAATCACTAACATTTGGCTGGTGACAGTTAGATGACTTAATTGCACGAAAGCGTTTCAAGCAGAGTGCAGCAAATGTGCATGGAAAGCCCTACTGTCAATAGCAAGGTTTTAAAACTCTGTTATAATTAACTGTAGCAATCTGATGCCAACCACGTTTTGCCTACCAGTATTTCGGTAGCTATTGGTTGTTCGCTTCAAAGATTTCAAGGAATTCCAGCGCAGAAGCTGTATTTTTTATCTTGCGAAATTGCCTGGGTTTCAACAGTGCATGCTGCTAGCATTGTCAAGTCTGTTTTTTGCATGCCGCTATCAATTGAAGACCTTGAGAAGGGATTTGTGTCTTAAGTAAGAAGCGCTTCTTCACTCAAGTTGCACCTGTAGTTGCTCAGTACGATAAACAGTGAAAAACTGAATATTTGTTTTGCGTCATGGGTAGACTAGGTTTTCATCTGAAACTAGATTAACAATCGTCATGAACTCAACGGATATTGTCTTTGTCATATCGAGCGGTTGTTTTTGACAAGCAACCCGCCAAGTTGTCTTTTTCATGCGTTTGTTAGTGGGAACACATTCATTGCAGACAGCGTCCAGTCGAGCTTGGAACGTAAGTTCGGGAAGTACGGCGGAACCATACCAGTGACCCCCACCGAGGAGTTTGCCAAGAAGATCATGGTTGGTCTGCGCTGCAGTGTTGCTTTTTATTTGCCTTTGTGTGGTGAAAGCAAAGCTGAAAAGCAAAGTATTGTGGTGTCGTGCTCTGCCTGTTCTTGACACTGCGAAAGTGCTTTTTGGTACGTCTGACCTGGCATTGTATTCTTTCAAAAGGGTGCCTCAGAAAAGGACATCGTTCATTCCGGTTTGTCATACACGATGGAGCGATCAGCCAGGGTGAGTTGCGTTTTCCTGGTCGTGCTTAAACAGCAAAAAGTTTTTACTTCCATGAATTACCACAACGTTTTCTCAAATTATGAAAACCTTCCGCGGTTACTGTTGTGGTATCCTTGCGCTTTTCTGTTTGCTGTTCAAATTTTAGGTGGCGCTTGTTCTGTGGATCAGTGGTCTTCAACGTTTTCGATCTCAGTTTAAGGCCTGGAAGCCGATGCCTCAGTATTTTCGTTTGCTTTAGTTTTTAAAGATGTTCAGCAAAATTAGCAGCGCAGTCATACTCAAACGTGTCATTGCTTTTGGCGTCAATCTGTTCGATGAAACGGCAGCACAAGAGCAGAAGGCGCGTCACGCTTGTTGACGCGGCGGTGTCACGTGAACGAGCGCAAAGCGCACCTTGCTTGGTGTGCCGCAAATTTGCACGAGAATAAAGAATGACTGTTGGTTGGTAGGAGAACTGCTTTCGCTTTGTCAGAGTTCACATGAAAAGTCACAGACTGGTCGTGCAGATGTCTTGCTGTGTGGATATTCTAATCAACCTCTTCTCTGCCGTGTGCTCCTCGATATGTTTGCCTATATTCGCCGAAGTCGTCTGACGCCGGTATCAGCGAGAAAATTTATTCTATGCTGAGATATCATTTGCACAGAACTTCATGATTTACATACGGCCCGCGAGAGCTTTCTCAGTTGCAGAAAATGTTGCAAAAGTCCGACTTCGGATAATTAATTGACGTTTCAGAATTTCTCCAAACTACAACGGAATAGACTTTTGCGGTCGCGACAAATTTGTTTTCATCAAGTTCAAGTTGTTAAAGCTGTGCAGGCCTGATTTACATTATTCAGAAATTTTGATTTTTCGTTTATAAACTTTATAGTTTCCTTTTATTGCAAATCCATGATTTTTTTCAATCCGTGTTAGTTGCTTCTTGAAAAAATATCGCGCGCCCAACGCATATTGCTGTAAAACCGCATGTTTCATTTAGAACAGCAGTGGAAGAGCACTGCTGGAGAACCACAGAATCCTTCCACAAGCGTCTGATGTTATAGTAAAGCCGATTTTTTCCTTGAACGAAAATCGAGATTTATCAGCGCGTAATTTGCCCCAAGTTCTGCTTCGGCATCAACACACTCATAGAAACGGGCGCTAGGCTTTCAGCGAAGGCAGAATTCTTTAATTATAATAAAACGCAGGGCGTTAACTTTTGAAAACTGTTACTAAATATCCCTTTAATCACCAAATGTTGGGAGCCGCTGGTATGTGGGGCAGAGAAATGTTAAATCGCGTTCAGTCACCGCTCATATCGGAATGAGTGAAGGGTTCTCAGGTTTCGCTCAAAGCAAACCTCTCCCTACCAGGAAGATGGGTGGACTGGATGATGATTTAAGTTGTACATGAGGAAACTGGAACAAAGTTTACAGACAAGAAACCTGCAGAACGCCTCAAGGGTCGCGAAAGGGAGTTTAGTCACCGCTTAAGCTTTGCATTTTCTCTGCGGCCTTTACCAACTATGTCTCGGTGTGAAGGCCATTAATTTTCGCAGCCGAGAATTGTTTGAAAAAACGATTTAATTTTGTTAAGGCACATAGGCTTCCAATTACAAGCTAGACCTAACCGCGACGTAATTCTGCGACAAATCAGATAATGAGATTTACGACTATTTCTTGTTATTACCAGCTTAAAGTTCGTCTTCAACTACTTTTCAGAAGCCTCGATAAACTTGCTTTGTAATTTGTCGCCAAGCTCGAATTTTCGGACTTGCCTTTAGAAACTTCTGCCTTTTTCCAGGAAGCTGAAGTGCTCTGCTGTTATCCCTTTAAATATTTTGTGAATGCTGCATAAAATGATTGGTGGTTTTATGCTTTGAGTGTTTTGCCTCTATTTTTTTAACTTGCTGCTGCTCGAATTTTTGTCCTAGTTTTTCTCATGCTTTCTAATTTGTTTATAGTTAACTGTGTTCTGTTAACGCCTTGCTCGGCTAAGCACTGAGATTTATTGAAATCCAACCCTGCAGCCCATGTACTTATCGGACACAGGTACATCTGTAGAGAAGTGAAAATCACTTGAACTTATGCGATTGAAAGCAGTAAGGCATAAGTTGATCTCTCGCGAGCAATTTCTGAATAACAGATGGATGCTCATCTCGTTGATCTAACATTTCTTTGCGTCTGGTTTGGTTCCGAAGTCAATATCTCGCACCGAATCAATACCACTCGATTACATCGAGAAAGTGCATGAAATCGGGCTTTCCTTCGTTTAAACCACTTTTGGTTAAGAGCTCTCGCAGCCCACAAAAATTAGGCTTCAGTATTGCTGTAAGATGTGACGGATTTCTGTAGTTTAGGGGAAATCGCAAAAGCCCTTCGCAATAGCCATCATAAATCCCAGGTGTGCCCTGACCCGATGTGATGTCGTCTGACAGGACTCCAGCGATAGTTTCTTTCAAGGGCTGACTGAGCACCTCAGGCATGCAAGACAAACGGTCTAGAGCTAGATGTGGGAACCGATAGGCTGGAAGTTTGTAACTCTCCGCTCCGGCAGCTGCACCTGGACCCAACGTATTGGCCATGTCTTGCCTCTGGGGCTTTCTGGAAGTACGGGCTCCTTATGACTGGGCGACACAGTGACTTTAATCCTTGGCCGAGTGCCCTTTGGAATTGTCTCAAAGCGACCATCAGCTCTGGTAGAGGTTTTGCCACACGCGTGTGACCAGTGGCGTAACTGACGGGGTGACAAGGGATTGACCCGCCTCCCCTGTCTTGCTAAATGTAAAAAACTGGCCCCCCCTTGGTTGACATTTTGATCTTGAGTGTTCTTTTGGTTTGCAGTATGTTGTTGTTTTGCGTTTTTCGAGATGTTTGCGTTTTTTTGCTAGTATAGACATCCACGACATCCGAATTCACTACCATTTCTAACTTTTTCTGAGTTTTATGTAGTTTCCCCCTGCGGTGAACAATGGGCCCCCTTCAGTTAATCTTTGCCCCCCCTTGCTTAAGCCACTATAGTTACGCCACTGCGTGTAACAACGAGCAGCGGAGTGGCGCATTTGTGAGTGCAAAGAAGGTCCTTGTTTTACTTTCCAGTACTCGCTCTCACCGCCACCAAACTTCCGATATGTTGAACATTCTCTGAAAATTTCCCATACATGTCCAACAGGGCGCTACCTCCCGCTTCAACAGTTTGGGACCTATGGCCATCAACCTGGGAACGCGAACCCGACTGTACCAACTATTCATGTTTTGGTTTGAAGCGCCGTTTTACACAAACTAGAAAAAGTTTGTTTTATCCAGTTTAACGTTAAATCTATTTCTTGAGCAAGCGAAACTGTGTCAGTGTACGATGGCGGTGCCAGCCGGAATAAGGTGTTGCATCTGCCTGCATCCTTCCACACATGTGCCATGAGCTCGTCTTGCAATTGGCCATTTTGTTTTTTCAGCAAATCATCAGCACTGCTCGAACTTTCGATCTTGGCTTGGATCTAAGAACCGCTGCTTACGTGAACGCCATCAACAAGGTGTTCAAAGTTTACAATGAGGCTGGCTTCACTTTCACATAGACTGGAGCAACTGAAGACACAGCGTTATCCACAATGCGCCCCACATTCGCTTCTGTATTTAGCGAAATTACTTTGTTTGCCGCTACTTTTTCACCCGGCCTCGAGCGGCCAACGCACCTATTTCGTTCTTTGTGCGAATGCGCTGCGTCTTCGTTTATCGACATAACTCTATAGCCAAGCTTAACTTAATATGTTAAGTTTTGTTGAAACTGATATGATAACAGTGAAGGATTGACGCAAATATTTCGTTATTAACTCTTCAGTCCGTATTGATTTTTCACGATGGCTTATATTTTATTTCACTTGATGAGCTGTAGCAAAATGCAGGTGCACTGCTGTGGATGGCCTCGCCACAGCATACGACGAGCGATGTTGAGCTGCCAGAGCCACGAAGTATATCCTTGCACTGCTCTCGTGCCGCTTTCCTGAGAAGGCGCTTACGTTTTCATGAGCAGGGTTCCAGCAGATACAGGTTGAGAGCACGTGAAATTCTTCCGGGTATTATCGGCGTTGCTTTCGTCAGAAAACTTCTGTTTCGCCGTAAGATTTGTTTGCGTTGTTGCTCAGATGATTTTGCAGTGGGGTTTTGTTTTTCGTGACTTTATGAGATTCGCTTTTGATCTCAAATTACGATGTGCCCGTGTATACTGTGTTTTGAATAGCCCGTCACTGCGATACACAAATCCTCATGTAGAACCAATTGCTCATGTTCTCAGTTCGTCTCGTTCACAGTTCCCGGACAAGGCTTACCCTGCGTTTCATCACAATATATCTTCGTTCACGTCAGTGAGTGGCCTTTAGCGCACAGCCGCGCACCGTTCGATTTCTTGATGAGAAGCATTACATGATTAACAGATTTTGAACTGAAGCACTTGGTTGTGTGACGAGATAAGCAGAATATATTGAAGGTCTGACTCAACTCAGCAGAGTCACCTAATGGCAAGGAAGCCTTTATTTCGTACGAACAGTGACAATGTGTTGTAAACACCAGTTCAAGTTACTGATCACTCGTCTGGGCATTTCGGCAAGGAGTTGAGCCACATGCACCGTGGTTTAATGCAGGTTTGGGGTTTTAATTGGGGCGTCCAACAGACGTGTGAATGGGTCAGCGATAGTACTAGGGAAGGACGTAAGTAGGGAACGAATGGCAAAAAGATCAAACTCAAAGCAATTTAGACGAGACTTTGCAGCACCAAAGATTGGAACAAGAGTATAGTCAGATGATTTTGCTAACTTATTTGCCCTCTCTCAATATACGCCGAAATGATCCTTGGTTTCAAAACCCGTGAACTGGGTCAATAAGCTCAACGCAAAGCATGCTGGACGCAGATGCTCGAAATAACAGTTCTAAGAAGCTCAGTTCATTACGGATCATTTGAACAAAATGTAACTTTCTGTTCTCGAACAGCTCGCTTTTTTTGGAACGTTGCTAAAACATAAATCCGTCCCAAGTTTTCTGGAAGTAAAGTTCTTTGTCTTCTCTGCTCCACGTTCATGAACAGACGTGGGAAGTCGCAACATATAGAAGAAAACATGCCATGTATTGAAATCGTTTTCACCGTCAGTACCTTTAGACAAAGCGGGCAAAAAATTTTCTCAATATCAACCAGGCTTACGGAAACGTTTCAGGCGTGTTTTTCAACAACTCAGCAATTATTTTCAAGCTTATCTGACCCGAAAAAACGAACTTGTATTTCGAAGAATTTACATTTTGTCCAAAACAAACAATTCCCACCAAAAATGTGGGAGGTACGCATGCTAAACACACCAAAAAGGCAGGAAAAAACAATTGGGCAGTGTGCATAGCTTATGGGCGGTCGGTTGCAAGGGTGAATCTAACCAGTTATGTTAGGGGGCTGCGTTTTCATAAATGTTGAAGCTAACGTTTTACATTCTAGAGTGGTAGAAAGTGTTTGCGCATCTTTGAATATGATTACGATGACTGGGTGTATCTTACTTTTGTTTGGCTCAGGATTACCGCATTGCACTCTTCCTCTGGTAAAAGGTAAGTGCTAGTGGTTACAATTTGCACTGTCTCGTTCCTTTCATTCGACAAGCTTCGTTTAAGTAATCACGCACACCGCATGTAGATTCCTTCATTTACACATAGAACAGCTGCATTAACTTTTGTCAACAGCAAAACTACATCCACATAAGGCACCTTTGCTGCACTCTTCAAGGCACTCACGGATCCCATGGCAACCATTTGAAAGCAAGTGTTTCATCTTCAAGCAGAAACAAGCCATTTTACCTATATGCGGTATCATTACTAATGGATATCTTTAAAAATTACCTATAATAACATTGGCTTAAAAATGTTTTTTCTGGTCAACATCAACAGGAAGGTGTCAATACAAATTTGCACCCGTCCATAACTCTCCTTTTACTTTTGAGTGAAGCAAACAAACAAAACGCTGGATGGTTCAGAAACACTTCAGGTTTCTCATATGACGAAAAAATTTAACGTATTATTGTCTACTATTTTCATATGTGTCCCAAGGGTGTATTCTGCTTTTTTCACTAGTTTTTGTGTGGAAATAACATGCTTTCTTGAACCGATTCTTTTTCAAATAAAACTTTCTAGGGAATGCGAGAAATTACAAACAATCAAAAAAACTATTGCGCATGTAAGGTTGATTCGTGAAAATTTGTTAACTCCATTTTCTGCATCTGGGTCAGTTGAGGGGTCTATAAATTGAAACTTCTTTAAGTTAAGGCACATTTTTGCTGTGATAAATATTTTCCTCACGCATTTCTTTTTCCAAAACCCTTTCAACCAGGTTTTGGAATTCACTAGATTTTTGTACTTTTCAGTAACTGCTAATGGTGGCCTTTCCATAGCGATTGCTTCAAACACGCTGTGCTCAAGACTAAAATGGCTGATCCTGGTTGTATCTGATCACACATTGCTATTTCGATAGTCACTTGAAAGGTCGAGTAAGACTCCGGCATTCATTCATTTTCACACCCACTTTTCCCTTGGGATGGTCATTTTCACCCCCACTTTTCTCTTGGGGATGGTCCTCGCAGGCATTCAACCTGTTGAGCTTCGTTGCAGTGGAGCCACACTATCTCTAGGACGCCGTGCCATGGAGCCTGGACACCTGCTTCACTCAGCGCTAACCCGTCCATCGATTGTAGATGCACGGCGCCTCAAGTCGAGACACCCATTTGCACCCGCCGCACAACAACTCATCAGTTTTTCTGACAACAACATACGTGCGGCGCAGTGGGTGGATCATCAATGGAATGCGGAGTGGGCGGACAACACCACAAGACTCCGCATTTTAATTCCAGACACCGGTACCCACCCTCCCGGAATGACCCTCCGAAGAAGAGCTTGGGTCCGGCT
>Ga0210059_1003845_pt1 | contig 24166 bp, 13 predicted proteins | sample Ectturendosymbi2_FD_188042 | JGI IMG/M metagenome (GOLD analysis project Ga0210059, IMG submission 188042) | Ecteinascidia turbinata endosymbiont from Florida, USA - Sample 2 (SPAdes) (version 2) | ecosystem: Host-associated > Tunicates > Ascidians > Unclassified | place: Key West, Florida...
ATTTTTGCGAAGAGTTCACTGTGTGATACTTCGCGACACAGTGCGCAGATGTGAAAGTCATAAAGCCCTGAATGTCTAGCCACTTCTCCACCCACTCGAGATCCCAGCTATGTTGGTTCGGCCATGTGTCCAGAATGTTCTTGGAAAGATTGGCCCGACAAGTCCTGCTGGTTACACCCACGGGAAAGCGACATCTTAGAAATTTTATTTACGCTGCATATGAATTTCATTTTGAACATGAATAGATCTGGAGGCAGCAATTTTTTAAAATCAACTCAGGTTTCAAAACGAACGCATCGCTCTTTGGTGATAAACCCATTGAAACAACTGACTAAACATAAATGAAACCAAGCTTGAAATGTTGCATCGGTGGCTTACAATGACTTGTTTTAATGACCTTGCATCGCTGTAGTTTGCCCTTGCGCCATCAAACTATTTGGCTCTGCTCATTAACCTTGCAGTGTTTCCCTGACTTTTTTTGACTATTGAACAATAATGCCAATGCCTGAACGATCACGAGTTTCTAAGCAATAAACAGTCATACCTACACATGCAAAAACTCTCAAAACAAGTGGTTCTCTGGCACATGTGTTTATTAATTCATAGTTTGCATAACAATGCTCTGTAGACTACGAAGACATTTTTATTCATGGAGTGCCAACGAAACCAACTTTCAGAATCACCGTTTTTTGTTACTATTGTAATGCACTGCGGAACTGATGAAAAGTTCAACGACAACGTTTGGACCAGAGTTGGTTTCGGTGTCCCATTAGTTAGTGCATTTCCCAGATATTTGTTTCAAAACTTTTGCGTGCAGTCAATGACGTAACTGACGGGGGGCAGAGGGGCGGATCTCCCCCCTGGCAAGCTAAATGTAGAAATCGGTTCCCCACTGAGCTTATATTTCGGTTTTAGTATATTTTTTGTTTTCAGCAGGTTGTTGTTTTTTTGCGTTTTGAGAGTATTTTCCGGTGATTTAGGGTTTTAGCATAGCCATCCACATCCGGATTCACCATCATTGCATAGGCGTAGCCAGGGGGGGCAGGAGCATATCTAGTCATTTTGTGCTTTGAAAGGTGGTATCCTGAACAATGTACTGTTGCTCGCCTAAAATCAAACATTTTGTCTCCCTCCAAGTTCTGGGCTGGCTCCGCCACTGCACCATTTCTCAACTTTATTTCTGAGTATTGACTAGTGGCCCCCTACAGTGGCCAGTGGGATCCTTTCAGCTGATTTCCCGCCCTGGCTCAAACGTCTAGTTACGCCGCTGCCTGTAGTTTCGACTAAGAATGAAATTCGAATTGCTTGTTTCAGGAAACAGTGCGCAAGGTTGGAACAAGCGCGAAATAACAAAAAGATAACAATCAGCTGTTTACCTTCGCTACTTTCAGCAATTGTGCAAGTTCCATAGTTCCTCTAATGTCAGTGGAGACCAACAGTTTGTACTACAATGAAACTTATAAGGTTAATTATGATTCTATTTGAATAAGAGCAGATGAAGCCTACCTAGTAGGCGAAATATACACTCTGTAAGATCCTTTACAAAAATACACTACCTTAAATGTATCCCTTCGGATAGGCAAGTGTACCCATATGGGTACATGTATCCCAGTTTAGGAACCCCTGGCCTATAGCGACGCTTTTTGTCGGTCCCGCGGAATATTGTGTTTGTTTATAACGACAATTGCAGGTTTTCTTTACAGTCTGAAGTGTAATCTCGGCTGTGTGGAACCACCACACATATCTTTTATGACCGAATAGGAACGCATTCCAGTTAAGCTGCCAATCGTTGAGCCGTGACAGGTTTGACGTAAGAATGACATCAAGAATTGCGCTATCAGCAGCAATGGAGGCAAATCGCTGCATGATTTTAACTGCACAGTATTAAGGGTTGTTGCGACTCTGGTCAGTTTGGTCGGTATTCTTGGTGGATCAGTGCGTAGATTGTCGAACAAAAGAAGCAATATCCCATTATGGAAAATATATGACATCGTTGTCAATCACTAGCGAAACTGGTACGAAAGTGGCAAAACTTGCACGAGATTTCGATGTCCCAAGAACGACGTTCACCACAACTTTAAAAAATAAAAACAAAATAATTCCTCACTTGTTCTTGTCAGAGGATACACGAAACACGACACAGTAAACAGCAACCCTAATCAAAGAGTACTTTAAACCCTTGTCAGGCTTTGGCATTGCACTAAAAAGCCATTTCAGGAACGATTTGTTGTGGTTCGGCGATAAGCCGATAGCCGCTGTAGCGACAGTTCGCCTATAACAATGGTTCCCAACCTTTTTTTTATGCCGTGGCCCACTTGTGGATTTCAGCAGAACGTCGCGGCCCACCATCACAGAAATATAGACAAATCTACTCTTCATCTTCATTTAGGTCCAAATATGAGCAAATAAATATGTGCTTTGCGATAATACATCGAATTTTATTTAATTTTGGCCTCAGCAACACAAAGCACACTGTGATATGTGATTTTTGCTCTTGCGTGATGTTTTTAACTAGTGTGAATTCATGACTGCGTTGTGGAAAGAGCACATCTAAGATCGTCTTCTGGAGTGAAGTCGAGTCGATTTTGATGCTTTGTTTTCACGTGCAGAAGGGCAGAGAATCCAGATTCACATATGTGCTGGGGAAGAGAAGTAACTTTTTGAGAGCTTCTTTTCCAACATTTGGATAAGTATCAGACACCTTCAACCAAATATCACGAATTATATTAGCTTCGAACTCGGCTTCGGAATCGTTCCGAGTTTATCTTGCACGCAATCTGTAAAATTCTCGACTGGAACAACAAAGATTTTTCACCAAATCCAACTTAGTTTTGATGATTTCCAGAAAGTACAACAAAAATTTCTCACAAACCTGTCCAAGCTGTTGCACAACTTTCGATGCTATATCAACATTCACTTCATCACCAGTCGATGTGGCAAGATCTCGAACATGGCAAAATTTCCTCTTTGAGCTTTTTGCTTCCAGTTGTCAAGTTTTTCCACGAAATGCGCTGAGGTGTCATTGAAATCGACAATTGTCCTTCCCCTTCCTTGTAGTTTCAGATTTACTTTATGTAATTGTTGAAATATGTCAGCAAGACATGCCAAGCAGAAAATAAAATGGTTATTTTCGAGACTAGATACCATTTCATTTTTTCCTTGATTGCTGAGAATTGATTTTAATTCTTGTCGCAGTTCAAACACTCGGTAAACAAAGATTTCCTTGTGACAACGAACACACCTTGGTATAAAATAGAAGGTGCTGATGTTCTGAATCCATTTCGTTACATGTTTGCTTGAAAAAACAAGAGTTTAATGCTCTACGCTTGATCCAATTCACCATTTTTATTATTTGGTTCAAAACATGTCGAAGAGGATTGAGAATAGTTTTTGCAGCAAGAGCCTGTCGATGGATCATGCAGTGAAGAGGCACTGCTTATGGTGCTCGATCTTGAACAAGTTTTTAGAAGCCACATTTTGGTCCCAACATGGCTGGCGCACCATCAGTTCGTACCCACACATATTTTTTCATTGTAAACCATGCTCCTCAACACAATTCTGATACCTTTTCCATGACACCAACTGCGTTTGTGGTTGTTTCTAATTACGAGCAGAATAAAAATTTCTCTTTGACTTCACCTTCCTTAATATAACGAACAAAAGTCTTAAGTTGAGAACAAGATGAAAATAATATCGGTGATTCATCCTGCTTGATCGAAAAGAGACAAAGCGATCTTGATTTGTGTGCTCGCAAACGACGAGGAGAAGAATATCCATCGAAGTTGCATATTACTCGATGTGTGCACATGAACTTACTATCAAACATTTCATAAATCTAGCCTAATATGTTTAGCAATCAAAACACGCAGAAAGATGGAAAGCGTGAAGACTAGCTTTTAACGACATTGCGTCAGCAGCGATATTTCAGGTTCACGAGAGGTGCTTCACATCACCATTCAGTGATTTGAACTTATCAAAATGAGAGATGGCGCCATGGCCCACCTAAAAACTGCCTGTGGGCCACCGGTTGGGAACCACTGGCCTATAATGACGCTTTTCTCCGGTCCCATGAAGTGACGTTCATAGGGAAATTCTACTGTACCATGACAGGGGTGAGCAATTAATTTGGCTCGGTGGCAGGGGCGTAACGAGGTTAGATGGCGTCCGGGGCGAGAAACAAGTTTGACACCCCCATGTTCGAACCTGATGTCTTTCGGAAGCAAATGTACTGCATTGAAGAAAGTACTTGGGAAATTGTTAGGACTTTTCGGTGCCCCCGTAGTGATTCGGCGTCCGGGGAATTTTGCCCCCCCTTGCTACGCCCCTGCTCTGGGGAAAGTTTGAGAATGCCGTGTTTAGCGGACGGCCGTACCTTCTAATAGAAATAAACGCAAGTCTGGGTTCCAGTTAGCCTCAACACTAACATTTACTGTGATAAGTTGGATGAAATTTCAGATTCGAAGATTTTTCTTGAATGCTGGCATGGGCCACTGACAACGTTGTAGCGGGTCGTCACACGTGGCCCACCCCTTTGTCCTAGGATATTCCTCGGACTCGTGCTAGAACGCTTTGCAAAGTGCAAAGACGCGCTATTCGCCTTCTCGATCACGCGCACTGCATGTGCAACAAAATCGATAGTCACGCTACAAGATAGCTGTTGAATCTTTTAATCAACTGCTTTTCTGGAAAATAGGAACTGTAACAACACATTCGAGTCTCGCATCAATTGTTTTGGGGATTGGCATTCAACCTGAACCTGCGTGGCAGGAACCTACTTATATCCTAATTCATCATATGCCAAACCCTTCAGAACATTGATTTGTGCAAACCCAGAGTTGACCAACGCCTTTAGTTGGTGCAAAACAATTTTCCAGACAAGCGAGAAGATATTCTGATCACTAACCGTGACGAGTCAGCGGTCACGTAATAATTCTGTCCTGCGTTTCGAAAACGAGGTCCATACTGTAAAAAAGTTGATTTCATATTTTCTGCGCTGTATCTACGGTAGTGATGAGACATAAGTGACGCGTGAGCTAAGGACGTGGTAGCAGTTGTTGGCAAGGCGATGTTTTGCTCGATGAGACCTACTGTTTTTACTCATCACTTTTCAACTTACTGCCAGGGCCTCCGAGAGAAATTTTACCAGGGGGTACGAAGACCGACACCGGGCCTCCTTATTTTCTTGGACCCTCGTCGAAACTTGTATAGCTTGTTTGTATAGCAATCAAAACCAGCTCTCATGCTAAGGATTGCATACAGATTTATTGTTATACTGGCAGCTGACTTACACTGATAATTTTAGGCTTGGTTACAGAAAAACTGATCATGCGTACTTTAGCTTTCCCGGGTCCCCGTATCTACCAGGCCCGGGTACGATGTACCCCTCGTACGCCCTGCTTACTGCCGTTTGATTTATCCCATAATTTTTAATCACGAACGCAAAGCACGGAACAAAAAATAAGCTCACGGTAAACACTGCTTGCAGAAACGCAGATTCGCCAAAGTTTTTCATTCCAGGCCCGAACACAATGCAACAGTGCACATTCGTGACGTCACAGTGCTTTCACGCGGTTTAGCGAGATGGTGCGAAAGCTGGAGACACCAGGTAGCGACATGAGAATCGAATCATGTGCCGTTCTGACCGAACTTGGCCGTGAAAAGGTCATAGCGGGCAAGATCATCGGTCTGGACAGTGGCTTTGCTGGTCTGAAGACATTTGCTCAGGTCTGACATCTCGAGGACGCGTGCAAATACACTAGATGGCGGAAGATCGCTCAGCTTCGCCTGAAAGTGACCGAGTTCCAGGGCAGACGAAGGTCTGAACGTACAAGATGGAAATGGGAAAATCTTGCAAATCTTGAAAAAACTCTACTGTGGCTACAAAGCCGACAGAAGATTCAAATTCGCACATGATGTTCATCATACAAGATTCCTACGTTGTCTTCTACACTGTTCACAAATCACAAGTTAAATTATAGTAACGCAACGAAACGCAAATTGACGCAGCAGCATTCACGGAAACGTACGTCTACTCAATGCAATCCGAAATCAGTTCAACAGTGATCTTCGCCACAGGAGAAACCGCGGCGTTGCAGCTACCCGCAAGCAAACCTGTAAAGGTTGTTTTCCGTTTCAACCCAGATGTTCGCCGTTTCAAGTTGCCGGACTGGTTCGAAAAGGGCCGAGTTGACCAGAGTGGCCAGGTCGCTGCCGCTGTAACCATCGGTGAGGCTGCCTGCGAATATGGAGTCGATTGGTTGATTTAAGGGTGAAAAGTGGGACAGTGCTGCTTAGGTGCAAACACGTGAGGGGTTTCAAACAAGTCCTGGGACCGGAATGAAGTCAGTGTTTATTATCACAACCTTCAAAACAATATTTTTTATCGTTAAAGAAAAATTCGCCAGTCTCTTCGTTGGAGAACGGTCCGAGGCCGGCTTGTTTTCTAGACAGTTATATTTTCTTTTAAATATCACATTAGAAAACACAGCTAAGCTTGTTTCTCGCATCAACTCAACCTCGAACTAGGGGCGTACCGAAGGGCAGGAAATGAGGCATAATGCCCGAGTCGCCGAATCACTGGGGGGCGGACGAAAATTCCAAACAATGTCGCAAGTGCTTTCTTCAATAAAGTACATTTTCTCCCAGGGGCGCCAAACTTGTTTCTTGCCCCGGGCGCAAATCTAACCACGGTACGTCCCCCCCCCTGCCTCGAACATGTCTGCGTCACAACGTCAGCGCAAACTCACCCAGCTCCTTCCACTGATGGTCGGTGACGTTGCACTCATCACCAACATGGAATTTCATGATCGAGATGCGAGATTCCAGTGATGGGAGCGGAATGTAGATTCTTTTCTGAAATCGCCTGAAACAGAAAAAATAACGTCTATTGCCCGCGCCAGTAGTCTGCGCCAGCAACGAAAAACTGTAAAGAATCTATCTGGTAAAATTTCCTCGAAAGGTTAATTGCTGCAAAAAGGAAAGATTTTTCATTTGTGCAAAATTTCTGAAGAACTGGTCAAAACTGCATTGATGACCCTGTTCATCGTTTCGGCATTCTTAATACTTCACTGCTATAAACGTCCCGCAAACCCTCATTGCACAAGAGTTATTTCTTTCATTTTGCCACCTCCACTACAATGGCATTATGGGGTCTCCAATAACCTTGTGTTCGGTGCACTATCTATCTGTGCCACCTGTTGAGGTTACTCATCCTGCTTTCTAGTCGCAAGTTCATGCAAATCACACGAAACTGATATCACGTCAATGTTGTCGATGCGATCGCGTATTTGCCTGAAATTACGTCAATCACTTCGGTAAAAAATCGCTTGCCCCTTTCACAGAGATCCTCTGTTGGGGAGATTCCGCTACACACGAAATTAAACATCGAATGCAAGTAACAACGTAATGTACGAAACCTTAAGAAAGCAGAGTCAATTTCCCACGGACAGTTCGTAGAACAAAGCAGGATCGGATCATTGGTCGACGGCTTGCCGTCTAACTGATTTAACAATTCCGTCTATGACGAAATAATAAAGAATACATTAAAAAATAAACAAGTATTGGAAAAGGCAGAGAATAAAATGTAAAAACTTTTTGGTTTCGTTCTACGGCAGTTGCGCCATTGAATCCCCAACTTTGAAGTCAAAAGGATCACACAAATACAACAGTTCAAAAATGTCAAGGGCAAGCATAAATTATTGGTACTCATTAACTTCAGAACTAAAGCCATCTGTCACTGGCTATAACAATACAACAACGCTCCCGGTAGTTCCACGTTCAATAATGTTGTTCCGCGGGATTTACGATCTTGTGTTTTTAACCCAACAACATCTGATATTTACAACACTACACTGGATTTGCTCACGTTCTGGCGATTCGTCCGTGACCGCCTGAGGCTCCTGTTATGAGCTCATAAGCACTGATCAAAACGCTAAACAAATGCATGCGAAACAGAATACTTTGTTGCCTTCAATGATAGCTGAGGCCGTTCGTCTGTCAATCAAATTTATGGTCACAAAGATGCTTGATCTAAAAATAGGACACTCATCCCTGAAATAGGAAGACCACAGTCGCCTTAAGATTGTCCCAATCTAAGTTGGTTTCTTTGACAATATTATTTTGCGCTGTTCACTTTGCATCCAAGTAGGCCGTGTGTTATACTTCGGATTTCAGTGGTACGACAACAGATGTTGTAAAGTTGAATCGTTTGAGGTATCCATGCCAAGGTCGAACCGTTGCTTGCTCGCAAGTTCTCCACTGACAGAAAGCTTTTGTACCATGATGGATGTATTCTTCACGTTTGCAATGCAGCTTGCAACTGAAAACAGTAATCACTTCAGCTGGCGTCATGAACCTCACCTTAACATTTCGAACGCTCTCGCTCTCCTTTTCAGTCCTTCGCCGACACAGGCTGTCGATTTCGTCCATGAAAATAACTGACCTGGAAAAAGCGTCTCAGAAACTCGGCAAATGAAACTCAATAGGAGACATATGGGCATAGAAGACCGCGTCCCTTTCGATACGATGGTGTGAAATATTTAAATCGGGGAATCATGGTACTGGCGGCAAAACTTTCAGAGCAAAAAATACGAATTCAAGGAAATGCGTTTCACGGTAAAAGTACATAACCTCAGGACGCTCAGAACATTGTCAATGGAGGAATGACACGTTTACAGCTTGGATATAAATAAATCCAATGTTAGAAATGAAAGGGATGGCGGTGATGAATAGTTTGGAGGCTTTTCTGATACTTCAAGAAAGCCCAACCGTTCTATTCTCTTTTATTTATTTACGAAAGATTTTATGAAAATCAGAAACCACGCCGGGGATTGTTTTGTAAGCGATAAGCGGTTTACGCCCTACCCCGTAAAATGCCATCTTGTGCGCTTATGACCGCATGTACGTAACATACTTCCGAGGCGCGTCGCGTTGTATTTCTAATTTGGGTAACATGTTTTTCAAAAACACCCAAGCCGGTAACTTTGGATGGTGTTCACACGAGAGCAATGTTGCTCCTGCACTGCCACCAAGATGAAAGAAAGTGGTTGCGTAGCAACAGATTGCCACCGAATTCATACACTGCATGGCACTGCTATGCGGAACGTTGTATGAAATACTTTGCAATCGATTGCATTCCGCAGCTTGGCTCCTGTCCCACCCAGCTGTGGTCAAATTACTGATGCAGGAGTAACACAGCCACGCGGTTTCATGGACCACTAGTCCAGATAGAACAGCACGCCAGCTTTCGTATTTATCAGTCATCACCAACAGCTGCAACGTTAACATTGGCCGGGGAGGGGGGGCCACGTTCGGCAATTTATGTGTCGGCTTGTGGTAAGAAAGATTTTTGCTGCCCAGTATCGATCGAGCGCAAAACAGCAACAACACAGCGACGACACACCTCTTGCTTCCCTTTCTCGCGTGATCGAACAAACTGCGGAGAGTCTTCTCGCTTTCGCCGAACCAGCTTGACAATATGTCTGAGCAGGACGCCGAGTAGAAAGGAGAATCTATCTCCTTGGCAACCGCATACGCTAGACGGGTTTTACCCGTTCCTGGCGGTCCATACAACAGTATGCGCTTCCAAGGCTTGCGCTTTCCTGCCGTAACATTGCAGTAACAATAAGAACAAGCATTGAACAGAGTTGACAGTAGTTGGTGATTGTTGAAAGCTATTTTTATATATTATTTAGGTGACGACAATTGGCGGCATTCGGAAGCCTGGAATTAGCTTTTTGCCGCGACGGTTAACGATCTACCTAAGGAACGCCGCGACGATTCACGCAGTTGTTGTGGATCGATCACTCAACCTTTTGATTGAGAGGCGGACGCTCTACAGCTGAGCTGTCACGCACCTCCCATGGAAAATCAGGAGTGGGTGGCTGAGATTTGCGATCGGAAAGCCCGAAATAGGTGGCTGAGATTGCGATCGGAAAGCCCGAGCAGAAAATGCGCAAAGCTTCGCGCTGTGGCAGCAAGCAACAATAGAGACCACCCGACGAGATCACTCTATTATTGCTTGTTCGCGCCACATATATATGGTGTTGTTCTTCGCGCACATCCCGTTCGTGGTGAACCACGCATTTCACCGCAACACCAGCGGAGTGGTTGCAACAAGCTCATAACTGTTTATCAACGTTCGTGTACATTTCTTTTAGCTGCGCTCATCTATTCAAAATAGACGAACACGGGTGGCAGAAACTTATTACTGCATACCATGAGTGAGAGATAGTTTTCAATTTTGCTCGCGCTAGTTGAACAGTTTGCCCACGCCCGGATAAACTTCCTGCGGCTGCCCGTGAACCATGTGATGTGGGTCTTAATTCTGAGATTTAAACAAACAAAAAAGATAAATTGGACACTGCAGTAGATGGTCACGAGAAGTTGTAGTGCAAGGGCCACATTCATAAAGTTAAAATGTTTAAGTGCCGCGTAGTACATCATGTAAAATAATAAGTATTCCATATAATAAAATGAAAAACTGACAAGAGCAAGCGCACCTGAAAACAAATGCGGGTACAAAGTAGGCATCACTATCGCTTCGTTCAGACTTCGCTTCGCTTCATTCAGACCAATCACATCGGAGAATCCCACCTCGCTGTCGACAACAAGCGTCTGCTCTACGATGCGTGACCGCGCCTGAGCTTGTTTGTCGCATTCAAAATTTCTGAAACGTCGTCAAAAATTATTATATTTTATGTATATGAACAGCAAGAGAACCAAAACCACTTTACCAGGAAGGGGTCACCGACGTAGTGCCCGCGGGCATCGCCGGCAACAACCACGTGGGTCGTCCGCTGGTCTGTTATAAAACTCGCATTGACATGATCAGTGTCTTAACATATGAGCAAATATTTTTTATTTCACAAGTGTGTCAGCGTGTAACAAAACGGCAGCCCTTCGCATTGATCGGTGCTCAAGAAGCAGCTCTCAGTTTCAAAGCAGTTGGTGATCTCGGCGAAAATCAATCAATTTCACGACCAGCAAATATGCGGACTCGTTTCCTCAAGGCCACTTCTTACTGAAAGCAACGGCGCAAAAACGCCAGCCAAATTTCTGAAAATCGGTAAATTTTTCAGAGAGGAATAACGCATTTTGAAAAAAAGTAGAACAGTTTTTTTTCGCACACAGTTTTTAGTAATAATACACGAATTATTTATACTGTTACAGAATCGCATCACAAGCGTAAGCATCAAATTTTCAGTGAAGTAATGCAAAAATTTGGCGTAAGACGGAACATACTTTCATTTAAAATGTCGAAATATGGATGCACAGCGGCACGTGGATATAATGCGTTGGTGCTATTATCGAGCAGGCATTACATTTGTTAGTGCAGAGCTCGACAAACTGCGGCCTGCGCCAAATGCAGCCCGCAAAGACATTTGTCAACAATGAAAAAATAATAGACGTACGAAAAATTTGTTGATTTGATAGAATGTAACATATCCCGAAACTAAGCCATTACGTAAAATGCCCGACCCTCGAACTGTTGTGTAATAGCTTATGTGGCCCAGTGGCAAAAAAGTTTGGAGGCCCTAGAGTTAGAGGAAGGCTGCTACAGACATTGCAGAAAGTAGGTTACGGCCTATGGGACAGCAGCGGGACAGGCGTGAGTCACCATAGACCAGCGGTTCCCTAACCGGGATGTGTTAACCCCCTGGGGGTGCGGGAACCCATCCCAAGGGGTTCGTGACGCGTTTGTAAAAGTTAAGATTATAGTATGGTTTGTTAAAATAAACATACGCGCCGTATTGAGCCTAATCGAGTGTAGGTCTTTCGTGTGATGGCGGCTTAGTCCAATGTAGCATTGAACATGTCTGTGAATGACGATTTCAGGAAAACGTCAATAAACCTTTATTTTTATGAAAATTATCTCGAAAGCAAATAATAATGAAAGTACAATCATATTTTTATCAACCAGCTTCTTACTCAGTTTGAGACTCCCGCGCGGCGAACGATGGAGATGCTTCCCACGGCGGTGTGCGACGGGAAATCGGCTCAACATCATTTTTCTCCAAAGAGACAAGTGACAGCTCCACCCCACCGTCGCAGTAGCTCTGGTCAGCAACAGGCTCGTTTAATCTGCAGTTTTTTTTAATACGAGTGCGGTCATTTTTAGAATCACAGTACGAACCAAGAACTTCACATGAACGTTGGGAAATGCAAACACGCCAAATGAACAAAAACGTTCAACTGGTTTAGTGTATAGAACACGTCGGAAAGTCGGTAGGTGACACGAACCTTTCTAACAGCTTTTTGTTCAGATAGCTTAACAATCGCACGACTTCTTCGATCGATTTTCTTCTGCTTTCATCGAATTCCTTGTAGAACAAGTTCTGTGACATATGATCCACGATCACTCTTTGACGTCGAAAATGCAATAAAATCCTTATGCTGACCAAAAATGACAAAAATTTGAGCAAAATGTTATTTTTCAAATTACGTTGCAAGGAAAAGTTTAAAGTCAATTGCAACAACTTTGATACGAAATTAAATGAGGAAACTACGGTAGCATTACAGTGGAAACCACTTAATGCGACCATTTTGGCACTGTCCGAGATTTTTAAATATAAAATTCCTCGTTTAATGTGACCAGACGTCTTATGTTATCACCACTTTTTCATTTCTTCACCAGACAAGTTCATGACATTTTGCGAAAAGATCTTGTTCAGCGAGACATTATCGAGTTTTTCGCACCAAAACTAAGTAACCTACGTGTCTTTATGACATTATTAGTTTCTTGTTATTTGAATTAAATGTTGGATTTGATGTTTTTTTTAATCATTTTCTGGCTAACTGTATCGATCAAGTTCTGGTTATACCGGATATTATGGCCAAAATCGCCGGCCACAAGATGGTCTTATAAATTAGCTTCTTCGGCTGTATCAAACACATAGCCTAAAGGTTGCGGGTGGCGCAAGCTCTGCCTTCACTATCATTAGTACAAAAATAAAAAAATACTTTACACGCAAGAAAACGATTAGAAAAGGCATATGTCATATAAAGTAAAACTTCATGCAAATCAACTTAGGACCGCATGCGACTTGCAGAACACCAATATATATGGAAACACGTGAGAACCGAAACAAAAAATTGAAACACTAAGCAGTGTGAGGAAGCTCACTATCTTTGGCAGGCCATTTTGCTGACCCACTCAGGGCGTAACGAGGGGGGCAAGGGGGTCGCAATTCCCCGAGCGCCGAGTAACTATGGTGGCGCCAAATCAGTGCGGAGGCGCCTTAAAGTCCCAACAATGTCACAAGCACTTTCTTCAATACAGTAAATTTGCTTCCGAAAAACCTCAGTTTCGAACATGGGGCGCCAAATTTGCTTCTTGCCCTGGGCGCCATCCAACCTCGTTACGCCCCTGGACCCACTGTCACTTGGGTGTCCATTTTTACTTTTGGTGCACCCTACGGACTAGAACAGTGGTTCTTAACCTTTTCTCTGCCACGCCCCCTTTGAGTAATTGTCCTTTGTTTCAAGACCCCTGACAATAAACAAGTTGTTTAAGCAAATGTATTCATTGGTTAATTTATTGATCAAACTTTCCATGCTGCAGAGCGCATAAGGGCTCGCGACCCCTTGCAATCTATTGACGCGCCCTGGGGAGGCGGCACGCCTCCCGGTAAAGAACCACTGGACTAGAGCGAGAGCGTTTCTTCCCTTCGTTTGTTGCAACTTGTTTGATAGCTGAGAGCAAACAACAAATCTTCAACTTATTTTTCAGCCACATTCAAAGCGTTTTGCGCATTTTTTCAGGATTAGAGCGGTCATTTTCATTGCTTTGACCTTTGAGAACTTCTCGGCGTACGAGGGTCACTTCAACTGGCTTCGGGGATATTTTTATTAGACTTTGCGGGCCACGATTTGCCCAGCACTATCTCGCAGCACTTCGTAAACGGGAGTGTACTGTACAACGCCAATTACGCTGATACTTCTGTTTGCTTACAAGTGCCCATCACGTTCTTGCATGTTGTGCGGTCGACGCGACGATGAACTTCAATGAACTTGAATGATGCAAATCAGAAAACTCAGTTCTTATTTTATTTCCGTTGAGTACACCGCAGCATTAACCAAGATCACCTATTTGTCTTGACAGACAAAATTGGAATGCGGCAAACTACATCCAGTTATATGATTTTTCTGAGTAGTGTTTAGCTGGAGCTGTACCAATTGTCAACAGTCAAATTAAGTTAATCGATCACTAGCAATAACGATTACAATACAATCAGTCTAAATTCACGCTACACGGAGCGAAACTCTCGTTACTCTGTTAGAAGTAGTCGTTGAAGTTGCAGGTTTTCATCATCATTGCAATCGCTATTCTTTTTTGTCAGAATCGAAACTTTACGGGCAAATCGTAACACAAGGTGCAAAGAGGTAAAATGCATTGACTCCACTTTGAACTTGGTACCTTGCAGCATGTCGGTGAAGACCTTGCAGCATGGCAGCGCGTTAATGTACTGTACAAGCAGAGCAGGTTTTTGGCATTTTATCACTGCTCAAGAGACAATGGATAAAACTTGTATAATATAGTGCCCAACTGACAGAGCCATCTTGGAAACTGGGGCTAACGAACTACTTTATGCTGCTGTGATATTCGTATTTACTGTCCTACCCCAACATACTCAAACTGACCTCTGTACTTCGGAAGCGTGTCTCGGTAGACTATTTAAAACATAGCGTGTTGATAGCCATGATGACAGCTCGGTGCACAGGCTTCTACTAAAAGTACGACACCCATCAAAAACGTAAAATAATTATAATACTAACCGTCAGGCTTGCAAGGGCGCTATTCAAGTAGAATTGAATATGCTCGACGTTGCAATCTTCTTTCGAACATTCCTTCGCAACATGTCCAATCCACATCAAGCATTCTCTGTAATCGTCTCTCAAGTTCGTTTCATCATCACAGGCGCTCATGTCACTCTCCATTTTTTGACTTACAGCAGGATTGCACTAAACTCGTACAGCTATACAGCTAAGCAAAAATCACACGGAGACAGTGCGCTTTTTCCTGGCCAATGCACGTGAATTCTCACAAGCTTTTACACACACTCAGATCAGAAACCAAGTTAAGAGCTTTGCAGGCCAACTGCCGAAGTTCTAAGCCAATTTTTCTGCATCATGATACTGGTAACCAGGCTTCCACTCTGCAAGATTTTGATACAATCTGAGTAATGATCGCGAATGTGTGCCAGTGAAAAGGTGCCTGTGCGTTTGTCAGCTTTGGTTCTATGACGTAACAATCATAGCACACAATGATGCTGATTACTATCGAGGCAAGTCGATACTGCAGCAAGCACTTAGCTTCACATTTAGTCGTTAGGCGCGAACAACCTTCAGTAATTAGTCAAACTACGTAAAGGAAAATTTAGTTCAATGGACAGACTGGGTCAGTAATAGTGAATGTCTTAAATTCGACAAAGTAGGCAAACGTTTAAGTTCAACAAAAATAATTACTGCTAATAGGCCTAATTATCAATGCATCATATCAGGAAAGTGCACTGCCAGCCATTCACATTAAAATACTGTACTTTGCATCACACTAGCTTACCAAATCTTTTAGGCCAAACCAGTTTTATCACCAGGATTAATTTCGCTACATTATTCCGAGTTTGTTAGTAACAAATACTCAAATGTTGCTTCAGTCTCGGGCCCCTCCGAAACCGTCGGGTCCCGGAACAGTGTACCTGCTGGACCCTCTCTCATGGGCCCTGGACTTTCGTTCAGAAAGCTGAACATGGATCAGTATGCAAACTCTGGCACCAATGTACCCAAAGTGTGCAATTTCACAAACCATGAAAGCTCAGGGAAGATCAGTGCTCCAGTACAGTGCCAAGCAAGATTTAATCCTAATTTCGAACAAATTTTTTTGATATTCTTGTAATTTAGATGTTTTTTTGTGACAAAGGAATGGCAATACCGCAAATAAAGTTTAATGGCTTTTTTCTGGCCTTTAAACATTCGGTTTGGCCTTTCTCTGGCCTATTTTAGCATTGTTTGGCTTTTTATTGCAATTTTCATCTGGCAACCCTGAATGTGGGTAGATCGCATGACATTAACACCCTGGTCCCTGGCTGATTCCATTCAGTGCAAGTCATCAGAGTAAAGTTATGTAGGCCGTGGAAAAGTCAGGCAATGACAAAAATGTACATTGGTGTTGTGTTGTGCAATACGAGCTTATGTGGGTATGTAAGATGCATCAACCTACATTATAAAAATAATTCTCAATGTGTTTATTAAAAATATGTTTTGCATTTTTCTAGTTTGTTCATTTTATTAAGTAGCTCGCACGCTGACAAAGTGTGACCCCTGTTGTAGAGCAACGAAACAAAAAACGGGGGTCACTCTTACTGAAAGACTGAAAAAGAACATTATTACTTACGACTAGAAGAATGTGAACGTTGAAAATGGCCCACTTCAGAATTTTCGTTGGTCATACGGGCATTCTTCCTCCACATAAAGGTAAACATGTCCTTTACTGTTTGCAATTCCTTTACGTAGGCGCCTTACGTAACTAGCGCAGATTTGTTCTAGCTAGAGTAATTTAACCACGCGGCTTGGAAAAATGTCAAGACCACTTGTCCATACCTTTTTAAACGGTCTCCACTGGGATTTTGCGACGTGCTTGTTGTTCTCAGTGAACAAGAGGAGCTAGGACGCGAGGTGAAAGTGGCACTTCATTGTTGAATCTCGTCAGATAAACGACAGTAAGGGCGCAGTGAAGCCTTGTTGTGGGGGACAGAATGAAGAAAGCACAGTTTGCGAAAATGTCTAATCGTGTTTTTAATGACTGGTTTCAGATTTCCAGTAATTTGCTTTATGAGATGAAACGAACGCTAGGAGCAGATTATGTAATTATATTGTATGCGGTCACTCAAAGTTGCTTAGTGGCATGTGCCGCAAAAGACGACTGCCATACAGCGAAGTTTCTAGCTTAAAGCACCCTTTTATAGTTTGGTTTTGTTAAGGTTTTTGTGGCACACGACTACACTCAGTTTAGGTATGCCCTGGTGCAGAGGTGGCCAAACTTTTAAGCGGGCCGAATTCGCGACTGCCTGGCCATTGGAGTGCCGGATACAGTGCGATTTACGTAATCTATGCAAAAATAGGTTGTTAAAACGTGTTGTAGTACAATAACAACACTCAAATCACACCGTTTTGTTTACACGTTTTAGCGCTCTAAGTGCTACCGCGGCAAACAAGTCAACAAGAGGCAGGCAGCAGCCAATGTTGTCGCCGTGCTGTCCACAGTCGGAAATGTGGTGCTTGAAAAAATTTCTGTATTTCATAAGAGCCGGAGAAAAAATTTCAATTCGGGAATATGCCGATTCAAAGTCAACCCTCATGCCCTTCGCGCTGGCCGCTTTCCCGCAGAGACACACCTTTCCAAGGTTTCACCCTCTTGCACAAAATCATACTATACTTCTAAAACGCAGCATTTTTAACTGTTTCACTGCCAGTTGTAGCCGTAGATATACGTAACACAGTTATAGTCATCCCGGCTATGGTGCAATCCGGACGGTATTTTTTGGTTTGTGAACGTTATTTTTATTTATTAACCAACGATGCTATCCAGTCGCGCTTGGTTACAGCAACACCGTACTCCCTTTCTTTTCACCGCGCGCACCAGTTTGTGGGAGACCAACAAACGCGCAACAGCGGAATGCTGTCGTGTAGGCTGAAAGGAATCAGTGATGTTATGTTGCTGTTCTTTAACTTGGCTGCTTACATGACGGTGGAACGGAAGAGCAGTGCGTTAGTAGTGATGAGAATGCAGGAAAGAGTCTTGCGTTTTTTGCAGTTGCGCATGTCAATCATCCAATTATGACGCCAAAAGTGAGCATTTCGCCTGTACTTCAGATATATGTGAACCTGGTTTAATCTCTAACCAGGTTGCTGACCTGCGCATTTACGAAAGTTGTTCGGGTATCTATAGTCTTGCGAGATACTTGAACGATATGAGCCTGACTTGGGGTAAACCTCATTGGTTGCTCATGAGCAGCAGAACAGCAGTTAGGCTTTTAGTGATTAAAATCAGGACAAGTTACTTTGACGAAAGAACATGAAAATCTTTATGGAATCTGTATGAGGTATCTGTACTATGAGAAAGTCATGTTCGAACTAAACATTCCTGATCTTATGTGTACGATCTGTTGCGGAATCTTTGGTACATATCTTAGCACTTTTATAGTTTAGTGGTTGAAGAAACACAGTCTCAAAAGTTTTTACTTTCGCCTTTTGCGGTTGAATGTACTGACGCTTGGTTTGTTTTGTTCACTGCCCGTAGAAGACATGTAAATGCATAGCGCATCATGATCAAAAGCCCGTTAAAATCTGGCAGAAGCGCAGCATGTGTTTGGAGTGTCTTCTAAAATTTCAGGTTTCTTTTGGCATGGAGTTTGTAACTTAGTGACCTGCTACCGGATAAGTGAATTTAGATATTTTTGATCATGTATGCGGTAGCATAAGTTACTATAGGCACGTTTTGTGATTTTGCAACACTTTCCAATAAAACCAATGCTGTTACATAGCTTTGCTTTTAGCACCCGTTACACTTTTAGGTGACGCATGTCCAAGCATTTCGATGGGCCTGAGTCAGGTGGTGGATAAATGCGGTTGTTTTCTTTTCGGCCATAGACCGAAATGAATTTGAAATGACCGAAAAAAATTAAGTCATTTCGGTCAGAATGTCTAAGGATATAGGCTAAAAAACACTGTTACGGTGAGTTTTGATACAACTGTGAGAAAAATGACCGAAATGTTTTGATGACCAAAATGTCTCAGTAAAAATTGAACGAAATTTCTCAGCGAGAAAAAACAGAAATGGGGTAATACCAGAAATAACCCAAGTGACTGATACCAATGTGAACACTCTTCAGATGGTTGTCAAATGTAAACCGAAAGGAATGATGCAGAATGAGGAGGAAGTTTTGCAAGTTTTTGCTTTGGTTTTACTGTTTAAAAGTAACTGAAAATTGAAAGTAATGAAGTGGAATGACAGCTTTTTATCATTTTGAAAAGAAGATTACAGTCCCTCAGCGGTTCAACATTCGTTTCTTTGTTCATCGAACAAGTGGCTGCTGCCGTAGTGAATTTCTACGCCTACCTTTAATCACAAGCCTTCTTCGCGTGGCAGGCCGCACTATGTCGCTGACTGTCACCGCCAGCAGGCCGCAGCTGTTAACAAGAGCGATAAGAGCGTTTCTAAAAACGTACTTCGGCGTTTTGGTGTGAGTCCAACGAACTAATATGCTGAACAGCGCCAAATTAGCGATGTGACTGACACCATTAAACTTTCAAGAATGGTACTATATCCATGAGTGCTTTTCCAGTCTGCTGTCAGCAGGCGAGTGCTTTTACAGACTGTTGTCAACGATCAGGTGAGTTTTCTCAAGAGTCACGCCAAAACAAAGCATCTCATGTCTGAAGTTCAGTAGTGACGAAGTAACTAAAAAATGCAGCTATTGATATTGCTAGTTAGCCAGTGAAATACTACTAATTCTCATATCGCTTCGCATGCCACACAAAATGGCTTCTTGTGCAGCCTTGCTAGCAGGGACGCCGGACCAGCGGTAGGGCAAGGGGGGCTATAAAAGAGTTGGGGGAAATCAAATGGAAACTTAGAAAAAACGAAATAATCGTTACTATTATGCATGTTTTTGTGTTGAACTCAAATAAACAGTGTTGCCCTCAAATAGTAACCAAAACTATAGAAAACCATTTGGAATTTTCTGTGCGAACAGCTGCAATAAATTTGCTTCAATTCGATCTTGATAAACCATGAAATTACCTGTGCTACTGTTATGAAAAGGCACCTCCGCCCTCGTTGTCCCATTTTGAAAGGCAAGGGGGCACCCCCTCGTCATGTCCCCGCACTCCAATGACCCTGTTTGCTACAGTGTTTTGTGTAGTGAGTTCATCTGAAAACAAATAGGTCTTGAAATGGTTGTGGTTACCATGTTGATGTAGCTCTATTCCACGTTACTGTTCAGAACTGGTTGTATACAATCTGACTTCCTCTTGGGGGAGCGTGGTTCACGGTGGTGAACTTATGGGTGGGGGCCCGAGGCAAGGCTTGAAAGGCATCCCTCGGATGACGTCATACTCAGCCAACCATGATCAAACCTAGGAAGGATATGGGGGCCACCCATAGATACGTTCCTGAGACTGCGGAGTGACTGACATAACAGAAAATGCAAAAGGGTATTCATAAGCCGGGGGGCCTTTTTTCACAGTTGTTCACATTATGTTATGAGAAGCTTCATTCTCTGACAGAGAAAACAATATAATTTGGTATAAATCTTTGCTCTTACTTGATAGGGTCTTTTTCAGAACTTCTTGGAAAAAATTTTAACCCACATTGTTTAAGATACGGAAGTTGGTTTGAAGCCTTTCCTTACTTATATATTACAGATGCTGGTGGGGGCCCTTTGAAAGCAGAGTACTTACACCATTACAGTTGCGGTTGGGGGCCCCTTTGAGAGCAAGGTACAGAACGTACACATTACAGCTGCTATTAGAGGCCCTTTGAAAGCCGAGTACTTGCGTATGATCTGCTTCGGCGTATATTATATGAGTGGACAATAAGTTTTTCATCAAAAACGAGGAAAATTTACATGCCAAACACCTCGAGGAGGGGCCCCTAAAAAGGGGGCTCGAGGCAAGTTCCTCGCTTGTCTCCTTAAATCTGCCACTGGTGGCCTCTCATAATTATCGTTTGTTGTCTTTTAGCAGGAAAAGTATTTTTTGTTTAGCATAAAACACTTGCATGTTTATCAGCACGTAGTAGCGATATTGCTGTTATGATAATTCAGCCAACTTCCACTTACGCGCTCTTCCTCACAGCGTTTTATTTTTTTGGACCCGTGGTAAGTTGACAAATGCTGCAAGCTACCGGAATGTGCTCGGTTTTGGTTTGCAATGGAATAATTTTTTTTTTAATTTTCAATAATTTGGTAAAGCTTTTTAGACGGCACATTTCATGAAATCGGTGCGTTTTGTTATTAACCCCTTATCATGTACACAACAATCTAGAAATTTTAGCGCGTTAAAAAATAAGCATGGTGTTTTCTTGTGATGAAAATTGCAGCGATGTTTAAAGGAATAATAGTTATTTCTCTAGCCCAGTGGTTCTCAAACTTTCATGAGCCGTGACCCCCTTTAAGTTTAACTGGCGAATACTTAATATATCGTGTCACTTAGGTTATGCAATATCACGGCAAAACTACCTAGTGAAGGCCTCTGCTCGTGTCCCCCAGAGAACCGCTCTGTGCCCCCCAAGGGGGCCGAGAGCCCCGTTTGAGAAACCCTGCTAGCCGGTTGTGTTTAAATTGTCGTTGGCCAAGGATCTCGTGAATCAAAATTAAATGCTCTCAACTGTCCGATTACCTCATTTTTGATCGATCCGCCAAGGAATAAACAGAAAAGAGTCACGCTGTAAAAATATATCCTTGAATGTTTACTAGATTACTGAAGGCATTCCTCGCATGCAGTTATTACAAGTAATAAAAACGCAGTCAAACGAGGATGAGATTTTGTTAAACATTTTAAATTATTAATGTACAGGTGAGATAGATAAGATATTTGGAAAGTGTATGCACAAAGATACAGACTAGTGTTAACCTTTACAAACTTCAAATGAAATTTTTTCCCGATTCTGAATAAACGTGAGGTGGTCTATTTTTGCATAGGTAAACAGTCACATTGCAGTAGACAACCCTAGATGTGGTGTCAGTGGTTAAAGGATATGTATGTGATGAGTACAGAAAATTTGGTACCAAGCGCGATTTTTGACATCTTTAGCGCCACAGATGACATTATAGATTTTAGAATGGTGTGAGACACACTTCAGTATTATTGCATGCAGATTTGTACTGTGCTTGCGAGTGGTCCACGTTGGAAAGTTTCAATGTTTGTGCAATTCCTAGTACGTTGTTGTTGAAATTCGTAATTTAAACAAAGCTAAGTAGAGGCATAGCGTTTCTTAAATTTCCAACTTTCTTTCCAGTTGTGTCGGGGAATGTGTGATGTATCAATCTCGGAGATTACCACGAGCTCAATAACGTTGATGTGCGCGGGGAACGGATCCCTAGGCGTTGTGACATGCAAAAACACGGTTTTTAACAAAACTGTAAGTTCGTTTTGTTTTCTCTCAGATTTTGTGATATATGGCGTGTTGATGTTTCCACAACTTCTAAGGAAAAACGCAAGCAGTACACTAGTTAAAAATCTTTGCGAAAGAATGTGACTATTTTGTTTTACTTCGCCTCAACCTGTTAGGCCAAATGAAGCTTCCGATAGTGTTTCCACCGCCAGGGACGTTATGCCTTTGACCGTTGAGCTCGCAGTGCGGTTCTCCTTACGCACTCAATGTAAGCGCTGCTCGACAGGCGCTTACAACTAAAGCTTCTTTTCATAACTCTATTACTGGGGGCGCACGTTATGCCTGGCGCCCGCGATCTAATTTATCTAAAATTTCGCTTTTCAAACACCTCCAGTTGTTTTTGCACTTTCCGGGCAGGTAGAACATTTTCAGAAACACACACTTTTTCGCTGAAAACCGAAACAGGCAAAAATGGTTTGAACTGAGATGGTTGTGGTTCTTGCTTTCACCCAGTGTCAAGTGTTGGCACAGTTGTGGACAGCGTGTGGCGTGTAAATGATCGATATCGGCCTCAGCACAACTTTGTTATGAATACTGCTTGTGGAAGAATAATGCTAACATTGTAACTATCCATTTGTAACGAAAGCGACTTGCGCACTTAGGATTGTTGCCAACCTTGAACCTTTGTACAGTGCTGCTATGTTTTATAAAACCCCCGAACACGTACAGAAACTTGCAATGTTGGGCGTTTCATCCCTGTTGCGGTGGTTTACTTTCTGCCTGGAGCAAGGTAAACGTACTGTAGATCAGTGCTCTTCAACCTTTTTGTCATCGTGGAACCCCTGATATACTTTTGTGTTTGTCATGGAACCCCCATTAACATAAATTAAAAAAACACGAACTTCGTTATTTAGACACTTCAACAAATAAACAGTTATTACAGAAGTTAAAAAGCAAGAAATTTAATGACTTGGTTGTTCTTGCATTTCTGTAATCTATCTGCTACAGCTACATTCAGAATTTGGTCTTCCGGCAGAAAGAGCCTGTATCTCAAATATGTGTCGTCCCATTGTCTAACTTGGCAATTGACTTACATTTGGTCCGCTTCGGATTAGGTGCCTCTTTTACATTTGAACTACATTGCTCATTACCATGAACACCGTAGCTGTTGTTTTTATTTCGCTTCACATAAGAAAATATGTTATTTTTTACTTCATCTGGTTGGACTCACTAGTAAAAAGTTGGATTTCACACTGCTTTTACTTTATTCCCACAAAGGTTAAACAGCAGCTCTAGTCCGTGACTCATACTACTCTCTACTGGCTCAGTGTTGCCACTCTGATGTTATGTAAAAGTGCTAGATTTCATGATAAAAAAACACTAAATTAACAAAAAAGACACTAGATTACAAATACGTGACAGATTCGTCAGATTGCAAAAAAATTGATGTTGTATTTAAGAACAGGCGGGTGTTTGATGTTAATTATATGTTTATTTATTTGTCTCAGACCTGATGGTCCATCGAATCCACACGCCAAAACAAACGATTATATTCTTTTACGTCTTAAAATCTTTCAGTATGACTTGATGTGCAACACCTTTACACGATGGTAAATTATCACATAGGGGGAAAAGACCAACCACACATCCATGCAATGAAAATGGCCAGAATATGCGTTGAATGTAAACAAACGCTGCGCAACGCAACTCATCGTAAACCAGAGACAAAGAAAACGGGAGATAGCAGCAACGCTTGTACAGGGTGTCCATAAAGTCCTGCACACATTTCAAAATGTAATTGCGAAGTAACTAAAGTAGATAAAATCATACAGTTTTTTGCAAAGTGAAGTTTGTTTATTAAAGTTTAAAATTAAAAAATTTGGAGTAGTTTAAGTAATAGCCATATTTCAAGAATTTGCTTTTTCATACTATTGATAGACTTCAACATGTGCTCAATTTGTTGCTCTCAATATGTCAAGGCGATACTCAATTTCGCGCCAAGTGTTCTTCCGGTTTCCATAAATTTTTTAAACCATCTCTTGATGCTGTTAGTGT
>Ga0210059_1003847_pt1 | contig 24152 bp, 13 predicted proteins | sample Ectturendosymbi2_FD_188042 | JGI IMG/M metagenome (GOLD analysis project Ga0210059, IMG submission 188042) | Ecteinascidia turbinata endosymbiont from Florida, USA - Sample 2 (SPAdes) (version 2) | ecosystem: Host-associated > Tunicates > Ascidians > Unclassified | place: Key West, Florida...
TGAACGATTATTATCTTTTACCGCGCACTTCTGCCTAACACACCAACACGTGCAAAGGGAGAGATATATAAGTTTTTACATGGCGGATTCGTTCATGTGAACGACGACAAAAGTGGCCTGGGTTTACTGAAACAAGTGTATTGGAGAAGCCGACAGGCTGCACGTACAGTACCTGGTGGAACGACCCTGCTCTTGACAGGATTTTTAGCAAACTTGACAATTTCCTTCAACAGCTTTCGTTCGCTCTCGCCCACGAGCGACACCGAGCGGCCACTCTTACCGGCGCGAGCCGTCCTTCCAACGCGATGCACGTAATGCTGTTGACTGTTTGGCATCGTCAGATTTATTACCTGCGACAAAGAGAAAAAGTACATCTTCAGTGAATTGAATGAAAAAAATATTGCAAACATAAAAACGTACTCAGACATCTATTGCAGCTAGAATTATTCAGCAATGCCAACAGTTACGAAAAGATGACCGTAACGTCTCCTTTGTTTAGAAATGGGCAATGGATGCAGCAACACATGCTTGAGTGTGTCGAAGATGTAACCAGCGCAACAAGCACTAAGACTTCTGAAACTACAATAATAACTCTACCGCACCTTGAACAAAGCACACATTAACAGAAGTCAGCTTGCACAACGGATACCAGTACTAGCCACGTGTAAATGGGAGAAGATGCAAAGAACCGAACTCACGGTTTTAACGTTTTCAATATCGAGGCCTCTTGCAGCGAGGTCTGTGCACACAAGAATATCAATGTCGCCATCCTTGAACTTCTTCAGACTTTCCAATCTCTGTCCTTGTGACAGATCGCCGTGCAGCTCGCCTGCCTTTATAATATCTATGTTTGTTATGATCAAACAATTAAGCAAGTAACGTCACTGAACACGATTTTTCTGAGTATTTCCAGTTCTGGCTTGAAAAGAAGAAACGCGGTGTTCTTCCAGTAGTATCGAAACCGGCAAATCAAAACAAGACAACACAATTTATGGAAATCTTAAACGAGGTCGTAACCATAATCGCTAGACTCTGCCTTATTTTGGTCCTCCAACCATTCGTCGCTCTTATAAAGGTTCATACGCGTTTACTAACAAGCGATTCAAGCCAAACGTGCGCTATCGCACACATTGCTGATACGTTCGTTCTTTGTTCCAAAGCTTCAACCTCCTTCAAGAAAAAGTTTGCAAGTGTTTCGCTAAATCTTACTGTAAAACGGATTCGGCGGGGGAGGACCAAGCGCAGAGCTATACCAGGCCATCAAGAAGTCAGAAATTTCGCCGCACAAATTTCAAGCACATGGATGTCGACGCAGTTGCTAGGTTCTGATCTGGCCACAATGCAAAGGAGAAACGTTTCAAGAGAACTTTGCTAATTTCTGTTGTTTCGCCACTTTTGCCAAATCTTTGCGAGGAGAACGCAATTAAGCAAAAAACAACCGTACGCACACGTCCAGCTTCTGTTGCCAGGGGGCGAACGACTGGCAAAACTTCATTCGGCCATTCATCAGCAGTAATACAAATCTTGCTTACTAGCAGCGTTGCTTGGGGACCGAAATCAAATTTAGAAGCTAAATAGGTGTTTGCTACGTAAATGTAAACACAATATCTCTTCCCGCTCAAACTACACCAACTATCATAAAACGTGCTTTCACGGCCAACAAACTAAAAGAGGCAATTGATGTGGAGGTTAACATCGACACGTGCTTTCACCTTAAGTCCAAGCAATCCAAGGACGATGTGCATTCGATGAGCTTGCTTCTTTGTTTGAGTGAAAACAAGGACATTTGTGATGAAAGATCGACTGCAGAGAGCTGAGATAAACAGATCGGCCAGAGTTTCAGTGCTACACTTCAGGGACGGATATAACAGTTTCGCATCAAGGGTTAAAAAGAATACGACAAAAACACAAGCAAAGGACACGAAACAAACTTTTTCAGCAGCCGTGGCCTGTTTGGTGGTTTGCAGTGCACATGCTAACGTACATTGCATCTTTCCATGGACTTTCGCGATGTAGTGCTTGGTCAATGCCGATTGACATCAAACTTTATTTGAGAATCCAATTGGTCGAAATTCAGAATTACCGCAGTCGAAGTGCGCGACTCACTTTATAGTTTAAATCTGCACTTGACGTGACGCGAATCGCTGGAAGTTACCGGAATGTTCAGTGATTACGTTTTCACGTTCGCGACGCACTAACCGGCTACGATCGCCTCTCTGTCGCCCTCCCTCATTGGACGGATCCGTATGAATTCTTGCCGCAGAAACGGAGCCACGTCTGTGTTGCTGTTCACGAAAATCTTTACCGGGTTTTTCAGAGAGGCTCGGGCCAGTTCTTGCACCTTTGGAAATAAACAAACGAACGACGTGAAAAGCACGCAAATGACGTTTTTCCATAATATTAGTGCAACGGTGGCTAACATTGCAAAATAAGGACTAGTGGGACGATTACAGCCCATCGTGCAAATTCCTTCCAACAGACGTTTCTGCCAAGAACCGCTCAGTAGTTAAACTGCATGCTTTGACTCGCGCGTCTCAGCAATTGCGATTTTGGAAAAGTCGATTTCATCTTTGATTACATCGGAAACCTGCTGTTGGCTTGCTTCCCCGCGGGGCCTTGCAAGCTGTTTTCAAACTATTTATGAACTTTAAGAAACGTCCCACGTAAAAATTTTATCACCAACGAAAAAAATCTTCTTTTTAATCAAATGTTACCAATGCATTTTTCATTGTTTATCTTCATTGAATAAATGCGACCCACGAAGAACACACATCCTTTTGGATGATTACATGTTTACAAAACAACAGTGCGTGTGAAAAGGAGTCTGGGCGAGTAGCGTTCTGTGGGTTTGGGGAGGACGCGGGTTCTACAGTACTCCGGCGGAGGGGACGGGTCCGGACAAAAGTTAAGCGATTCGTGCAAGATCCATTGCAAAGCAATGCTCGTTGTGACAATCCCGCAATTGTTACTATCAGATCGTCAGCGCGACACTTCTCGCCAATACCTAGTTTTTTTTTCGCTATAACACCTCTCACTATGATAAACATTCCACAGGAAACAAGTTTTCACCGAAACTTCTCTCATCACGAAATATCAACGGCCGCCACGTCATCAGCAGCCAAGCAACCAACAACACATCCCCTTGCGTCGACGGGATTGATATCTAGCGGCGAAGTTGCGTCAACGACATCTCCATCATGCCCAATCTACCCTTCAACTCTCTCTCTCTCTCGCAGCGTATAATCTGTCACGCGTCTTACACAACCCGCAAGTTCAACCCTAAACATAACTTTTTTTGCTATCAACAATTCGTCCACAAGAACAACCGCCACCTTTTCTGTGACCGCGCCATTACTCCACGTTGGGGCATTTGCTGTGGATTTAAAAAGCAAAATGCCGATCTTCGGCACGGCTCAATATTTCCCACACTTCTACCCAACCTGGGTTTAGGATACGTCACAGATTTTCACGACATTAGTGTTGCCGAAGAAGTCGGTTTGTTTAAAACATAACAAGGGCGCATGAACGGAAGGCTGGTCGAGGTGAGGGAGGCGGAGGGTTATTGGTGCGGATCAAAGTTTTTCGCCACCGACGTATGAATCAACACCTGCTCGGTCATTGTAGCTGAGAAGAGCATTGTTTGACGCTGACTGGAGCAAAGCTTCAGGATTTCGTTCATTTGCTCCTCGAAGAACTCGTCCAACATTCTGCCGTCACAAGAATAGGCGTGAAACAGAGATTGCGCGCGGGTTGCAAGAAAACTACACCAAACGTTTGAAAGACGCTTCTGTAAATACGTAAGTGACTGGCAATTATTAAATCAAGCGGTAGTCCGACCAAGTTTTACTGTATAACCGTCCCAACAACACAACTGTTGCCTCGACATGAGCAAACGATTATCAAAAACATTTGCCTCATATTGACATGCGCCGCTAGCGGCGAAAGATCGCTGGAGCCGAAAGTTGTCATTTAACAGGGAAAGCCCGACGACTGAAGTTGACAAATAGTTTAGAACCGAAACAGTGTCTACGACTTGAAGCAAAACGAAACTAACGTACAGGAAGACGCAAGAGTTATGAAGTGTTCTAAGGTGACCGTTACCAGTTTGATGTCTGCGAAATAATCGATGTTTTGTGGACGATTCTCACACATGCAATACCTTCATAAAACGCCCGGTGACTGCGAGTACAGCTTGCAATGATTTGTGACATAAAAACTGAAGGTAGTGAGTTCGAACACGAGCCGACCTGTCAGCTTCATCCAGAATAAGAATTTCAACAAATCTGAGATCAAACGAGGGGGTGTTGTGGAGGTGGTCAATCAGTCTTCCAGGGGTGGCAATAACAATGTCAGGGCTGTTCCTCAAAGCAGCCTCTTGTGTCTTAATGTCCAAGCCACCTAACAAACAGGTATATAGACGCGAATGATAAGTGAAGTTGATCGCCAGTTTTCAGTATATCGACTTCTTATATAGCGCTTGCGACCCTTGTAACTGCTGAATCGTGCTGTACCTGCGGTGCAACACCTCCGAATCAGGTCTCTTAATGAAGTGAGGACTAAATGGAAGCAACTATACTAGACCAAGGTTAAGGCAGTGAAAACGGTTTCCATAATAATCAGCTTCCCGCTGCCTGGTTAGCAAAACTATGTCACAGCAGTAACTAGCAAGTCCCTATCTTGCTAAAATAAAACATACCTAATGCGAGTGTGGCAACACAGCATTACCAATACAGCATCAGAAGAGTAAACCCTGAGCGCTTTACCGGAATCAGTAGGTCGACACGTTAAATGTATTCAGCGAGCAAGACCGACCTGTGGCAGCGCAAAACAAATCGAAGATATTGAAGGGCAAAGCAGAACAGGCGCTTTTATATTATTGCCATCTCTGTGCAAAGTACAACGCTACAACTGCAAAACGTAACTCAATGCTAGGGCAACAATATAAAATAATTTCCATAACTATATCGCATAATTGTAAAACAAACAACACAGTCTAATTGCCTGGCGTTCGCAAATGCTTCAAATCTGTTGTTGGCATCACTGCAAGAAGCAGACGCAAATCGACAAACATTTGATAGCACCAGGCCCGTATCCAGGGAGAGGGGCAACCAGGCATGTTTCTCGCAAACAATGATCTCGAATGAAGACATGCAACCTTACCGGCTGCCAAACAGGTGCGGATGGAACTGTGCCGTGACAGTTGCATGGTTACTTCGTAAACTTGGACAGCCAGTTCTCGGGTCGGTACCAAGCAAAGCACGCGGGTGACTGGTGAAGACGATGGCCGGTACAAGAGTCTCTCTAACACAGGCAGCATGAATGCAGCTGTCTTGCCTGCAAAAGGGAAATGCTTGCTGTGTTAAAACGTCTTTTAATAGGAAATAGTTCATGATTTTGGGATCACTGAAAAAGCGTTTCACAAAAAGATGTCAATGCACTAGCAATTTAGTTTTTCAACAGGGAAGCTTTGTGGTAGAGCTGGTTGAGCACGCGCCACCAAATCCGATAGGTTGGGTTCGATTCCCCGTCGGGTTTCCCAAACACTTGAAAAACGGGACTTGCCAGGCTCGTGCGCGGCGTTGATGGATGGGCGCAATGAAACAGTGGGGCGGCGATAGGTAGAGTGCCGGTCTCTCAACTGGAAAGTTGCGTATTTTGGGCAGAGCATTCACTTCAACCGACAAGAAGCATCATCCATAAATAAATCTTGTTGATAAATAAATGTCGCGTTGCATGCGATCCAACAGATAAAACGGTTCATCCTCGAGTGCTGGCATTGACTCGTGACCCACCACAAGTGCAGCATGCGCGCCCCGAGGCCAACAGTGCAAGCAAGCGGAGATGGGCGCCGCAGACCGCTGGTGACACTTAGAACGAGTACAAAAGCGAGTAAAACTGAACAAGAAAACTTTTGTAGCAGTAAAAAGGCAAGAGGAATACGCATAACGAAGTGAAAATTTACTAAATGACAAGCACAGCTAATTGAAACGGGCATCTTGAATACAAGCATGAATACAGAATAAGAACATTCGCAGCGTTCCACCATCGCACCGGGCGCGACCACAACCGGCCCCGCTCGAACTCTGCGCTTACGAAAGAGGGATTTGAGTTCAGCACTTACTCGTACTGTCCTCGCGAAGGCAACGCTGAATTACAGTAGAAGAAAAAACACTTGTAGCTATGACTTTTAACGCAGACAAGTGATGCGTAACTTATGACGCAAAGCAAAAACCTGTGCCGGTAGCTGCGCATGCGCAGACGTCCCTCCCGAGGAGCCCGATCGGTATGGCAGCTTGCTGGATAGGAGTAGGAGTGACGTAGTTCATTGCGCTAACAGCTTTCAGCAGTGGTCTGGACAAGTTCATGTCCTGCAGTAAAATGCACGGGCAGATGAAACGTGGCTGAAGCAATGGAGCCCCGAACAACACGATTTTCCAGCAGTCAGGAATATTGGCAAATACAGTCACACACTAATGGGGTCCGAGAAAAATTAGTCCAGCTTATTTGCAGTGCCATAATCAATTTGCCTGTGAATTGATCGCAGAAAAAAGCAACTTGGTTACTGCTGCATTGAGTCTATTCTGAACATAAGCTATCAGCCCTAAATTGAAGTTTTCAGTCAGCTTTATATGTTTCTGACAAAATCGATTTGACCGAAAATCAAAAACAATTAAAACACTAAGACCACTGTTATCGCACTTAATCAGAGAGGTGGTTTATAATCGACGGAAAATCAGTAAAATATCAAGACGGACGTAGAGTGTGAGTTTATAGAAAAAAAACTGCACACATTATTTTGATAAAACTGTTTTGCCAAGGAAAGTCCTAGGCGGATACTACTGGAGATAATCTCTATTTATCAGTAGAAAATTTTACTTCTACCACTATTATCAATATACCATTATTATCAGTGGAATATTTTTCCAAGGTGCGAAATTTTTCCGTCAATAAATAACATTTCACAGGCCCCATAACAGTGTTGCTAAAGCACAAAACGCAGACTGAGGGTTAGTCACAGGCGATTTGAGAGGCAAAAATATTCTGCTGTGAAAAAAACAACCGTCTGGGAGTGGGACTTACCTTGAGCATTGCATTTATTCGAACAAAACATATTTAACTCAACAGACTTCTGCTCTGTATCCTGCACTGGTGAAGTCGCAAAGAAACAACTTGCAGGTATTTAAACCTCACCTGAAAACCAAGGGCAGGATCCCATGATACGCTTTTATCTTCACCAACGCTGTCCTCCACCTCGGCGAGAGGTATATGCAAGCTTTCGTCGTCATCAACTCGGCCGTCTGTTTTTTGTTGCCGTTTCTTTTTACGGTCTATGCTTCTGAGCTTGTCTTCAACAGGAAGGTAAGAAAAGCATTGAAGTTGAAAACGATCGAAGCAAAACGACGAAGCCGTAAGCAGTTTGAAGTGTTAAATGATCTTTAGTCCCAGTTTCAACAATGCTCACAATGTGGTCTTGCTCGTCGAACGACAGTCGCACAAACATTAAATTGAACAAGAAAATTTCCCAAAAACATTGAATTAAAAACAAGCATAAAACATGAAAAGCAACTTTGACATTGGCAGAAAAGAATACTGAAGCAATATTTTTGACAACGACGTTTTTTAACCCAATAACTTTTATAATTTTTTTCTTCTGTTTAAACTGAGTTACTTAAGTAAGCCATCTCATTGCAGAGGTCCTCTGCACCAACTGCGAAGCCGACGCACTGCTTGAGAACTACCTGCAACCACTTCGTGATTCTCATCAAGTTCTTCATCTTCACTCGTGAGAACGTCTGCCAGATCAGCCACTGTTACTTCATTGTTATTCGTCTGTATTCCTGGCTGTGGAGCAAAGTAATTTTTCCGATTTGCAGAACAAAAGGCTACGATCTCCAAGTTCAACAAAATCTAACAAAGCACGAGTTTCAATCTACGGAGAAAAAACACATGCAACCGTATCCTTACCATCAATCGCTTTTTCCTCACTTCTTCAATTTTCTGCTCAACGGAAGACCGCATTTTCTGAAGCAAAACCCAAAATAAAGTTACCAAAAAATTTAACAATTATCAGCAAAAACGATTCAATAACTCTTTTCATCAGTCTCTTATTCTGCAAGCAGGTGCTCAAGATTAAGTGAAGTTTGTTACACATTCTGGAATTAGAAATTTATTTAAAACGTATCAGGCAGTTTTCAGTAGGGGTTACAAACAGTTTCTGCTTTCAAAATGTGCTCCTTCAGAGAGATGTAAAAAGATAAAGATCAGGAGAAAGTTCACCCAGTTAAAAGATTTCCATGTAGTTGCCTAAGTTGCTCCTTAACATGAAAACAAAAGAAACATCTAGAACAGCGAATAATATGAAAAAAATAGTTTCAAGCTCCTTAAGGTTTTTGTACATGTACACAAATGTGTGCAAAATATTTAAGTAATTTAGTACAATAACTGAATTTTGATCAGAAATAAAGTGAAAATTTTCCATGGCCAAATATTCCAAAACATTTCCATGGTGATTGCAACTCATACATGCAAACTACAAGCTCAGTGTCAGCTAAATAAAACATCTAGCCTATCTGTATTGCAGTAAATCTTAATGACCACAGTGAACAAAAGACTGAAGCCTGTTATTCTGTCTAGAGCGGTGATTTTCAACCTGGGGATCATCACCCATGTGGGGGTTGTTTGCCTTTTTTCTAAGGGTCGCGAGACCTTCTGATAAAAATGTTCATGAATTCTTCTATATTTATATTTTGTGTATGGAACCAATATTTGTAGTAGCCAAACTATATATTGGGATTACCTGGCAAAAATGATTTGTTTAAAGTTTGAGTGTGGCTATGACCAATGCAGTGCTGTTGTGTTTGGCAATGCACGAATAACTTTGTGATGTAAGAATGTAGTGTGTCTGTAAATTAGATACCTGAATGCAACTTGGGAGTTATTCTATTTTTCAATGAGTTGTGCTGTGGAGTGATTTGCATATGCCATGGGTCTCTCACTGATGCTGCCATGTGCATGAATTTAACAAGTCTTTTTTCAACATAGTGATCTCATAAGTTATTTTTTTAGTCATTGTGATTTTCTATTGTGCAAACAAAACTGCATTAGCCTACATATGCCTGACTGGAAATTTTGCAGAAGGGGGTCGTTAGGTCAAATTGAATTGCAAAATGGGTCGCTGAATGAAAAAGGTTGAAAGCAACTGGTCTAGTAGTGCATTACAATTATGGCTGGCTAGAAACCTGTCAACAGTTCATAAATGCAGGGCCTTTTGCATTTCTTTTGGTATAGTTTTGTGAGAAACCCGATCAATATCATAGTCTTTAAGGTAGGTATGGGCAACCCCAAAGAGACAGCGTTTTCCATAATTGCTTAAATTGCACTCTTTTGAAGATGACAGTAGATACAAGATCAGTAGCATTGCTCAGCTATTATTACATAAAAAAATCCATTTGGTATGCCATTTTTGTGCAAACAGCCATGCTGTGACTGAGGCTCAAGTAGCAAATTTAATTTGAAGTTTGTATAACAGTAACCCACTAACCAGTACTTTGATGATAAGTAGAATGAGTAAACCTTTAAGTTATTGCTTTCAGTTATATATATTTGTTGACAGCACCTGCTAACTTTGTCAGTGTACGTTTTAATAACTTTTTATCAAAATTGATCCCAAATCACTGAAAGACAAATGATCTTATAAAGACCTACTTATGAAAATTTTGACAAAACGTATGTGGCACACATTTGATTGATATTTAATGAATTTTTTTAATAAAATGTGATATAACTATGCCCAGATGGCTTATACAATAACTTTAACCTAAATTTTCTTCAATCAGCTAAATACGAAAATAGAATGGCCTTCCACAGGGTATGTTAACCCTGGAGAGAACTACATTTATTTTTATGTAGGAAAGTAACCTTCATCAGCCAGCGTCATTCTCAGATTAAGCGGTGGCTTTGGTGATACAAATGTTTGTGCTCTTATTTGCCAACAGTTAAACTAATAGAGTTGGTGGTAACTTTTCTCAGTAATCCCAAATTTTGCTAACTGCCATCCTCAATTACTCTTCTATTTGCCTACAAAATTGCTACCAGGGCAGTGACCACTTTCCACACTTCTTGCAATTGGGCTACCTAGGAATTGCCTGAATGTACTTTTGAACTTTCTGTGAGAAACCTTCATTAAAACCCTTGTTAACGATAAGAAAGTAACTTACTTTTTGGGAGTTGAGGACCTCACCATTGTTTTTAGTATGACGTTACAATCCAGATCTTACACCAGAGTAAAATCCAAATACTTTCTATTGGAAGTTAAATCTATGTCATATTAACATTTGTTGTTAACCTTTATATTTCTACAAAAGAGAAAGTGGTCACTGGAAAATGTTAAAAACACTAAGGAAACATGGCTGTTGGGTTTTCTTACCTTTTTTTTGACAGCATGTTTTAATGCAGCCTCTAAAGTCCATGTAGATCCAAAGGTACTGTCATCTTCAAACACAAATGCTGGATTGAACCCTTTCCATTCAAGCTTTTTCTGAGCTCTTTGTTTGTTGCTCACCACTGTAATCTACAAGCACAGCAATACACATTTGGAAAAGTAAACACTAAAAAAACATGTTTTTTCTCATTAACGAGTAAACAACATACAAACATACGCGTGTAAATGTAACTGGAGACATGAATAAATGCATATCAACAGAAATAATACAAGAAGTTTGTATCCTTACTCAATTGGACTTCACACTGGTGGTTGTAAAACTCTAGTAGCTCATCGTACATTTAATAAATGACTAACCACAGTTCTGTAAATAAACATAAAACTACTCCTTACCTCTTCATCAATATCACTATCATCTGCTTCAATCTGAACATCATCATCATCAAAAATTGTGGGAATTAAGTCAGCCATAATTGATAACACAGAGAAAGGGGAGTCTTTTCAACCCCATTAGAACTGTGAAAATTTGAAAATTCAAGAGAATCAGCGTGGTGCTAGTAAACACTCTAGGCAAGGCTTTGAAAATAGGTTTTTCAGACCAACAAAATAGAAGATAAGCTAGCATGATTTGGGTAAATAAATGTGGGAATAAAACAGTACGGCTCCAGGTTCTGTAGAATTATGCCAGGCCAGCATTTCTTAGTCAGTGATATGGTGCTTAGCAATTGGAAAAGGAGCACAACCTTTTCCTGCTTTTCACTCAATTTGTATGAAAACTTTGCAGAAAACTTATTAAATATCAATCTATTTTTTATGGAAAACCTTGGTGACCGCCATTGTTACAAAGTGGTGCAGTAACTAGTCCACAGTACGATCGCGGCTTAGTCTAAGCTTACAGATCTTTTAGGGCAAACGTATTTTTTGGTGACAGTAGTTAGCAGCATGCTGAAGCCTGAAATTTGCCCCTTGCCAGGGTGATTAAGGTGAACGTTTTTGCCCAAAGAGTGCTACTCGAAGCAATTCCCCCAGTGGCTGTGGATCGAACACCCAACCTTCCAATTGGGGGTGGACATTTTACATTTACCACTGAACCATTGCCACTCCCCAAAAATACTCAATTGACCAAACAGTTGACTACTCACCAAAAAAACATTAGGCACCATAGTGTGCATACAGTGCTAAGCGTGCAGGAAGAAAAATAGCACAGTAATTGCTAAAGTACAATAGTTCTTAACTAGGAGGGTGCATCTCCCAGCGTCAATAGATTTAAAGAATAGGGGTGTGAGCCCTTATGTGAACATAGGAAGTTTTATCAATAAATTAAGCAATAAATACATTTGCTTAAATCTTTATTGTCAGGGGGGATTGAAACAAAGGAAAATCATTTAAAGGGGGGCTTGGTAAAGAAAAGGTTAAGAACCACTATGTCCACACTATAGTTATGAATAGGGCAACCAAATGTTTGACTTAAAACTAAAATTTTGACTTTGTAATTTACCGACTTTGACTTTATTTTGACCTGTTAATTTTCTTTGGTTGTAACTGAAATGTGGAATACATAGCATATGTTGGAAATCAAACTGGTAAGTTAAAAATCTTTATTCTGTTTAAATGAAACAAAAATCAGAGTGTGAAAAACTCAAAGACACTAATAGAGATAACAACCAATAGATGAAAATAAATCCATAAGCACAAGAGAAATATCCAGCATCAACAAATATTTTAAGGTTACTGAAAAGGTTCTGCATTGTTGTACTTTAACATCAGGTACTATTTCATGCTATACCTTTGAAGTTACTATATGCATATTGGATTGGGCATTTACCAAACCAAGTACTGTAGGACCATATTTCTTGCCTTACCACACCTAGCCTATATTCAAGGCAGTACACTCACTGCCAATTTATTCAACCATCCAGCATTTAGCAGTGGGTAAAATAGGGTGGCCTGTACAAGGCGGAGCTCCGTAAATAGCGGAGCTTGGTTGCGGAGGTTTGATGACGTAACCGGAGTCGCTAAAACCGATATTTTGCGTTGAGCAATGAGAACAAAATGGCAATAAATTAATTTTACTGCAAAAGGTGATATTACACTACGGTTAAAAAATTCTATTTTCAAGTTTGATAATTTTTGATTATCTGAGTTTCACAACAGTTCGGGGACAAAAAAAAGGTTACAACAGTTGTGGATGTATAAAATTGTGAAACATCGCAAACTTCCATGCATTCCACGAATGGGGAAAACACATATTAAGTTACAATGATACAACATTTTTCCTTCACTTTTTTCATTTTTTTGCTTTTGCAACGCAACTTTTCTCCACTCCAGTTATGTCATCAAACCTCCGCAACCAAGCTCCGCTATTTACGTAGCTCTGCCTTTTATAGGGCACCTAAAATGGCATTAAAGAATTAGCCTAGGCCTACTCAGAAGTTCAGTTGCAACAAATCCATTGTCAGAATTGCAACCAAACTTGCAAAAGCATATCAACATCTGTTGCTGTAGCTTTAATAAAATATCAATGAAGAGCAAAACCCTGCTGCAAAAATTTTTTGACCTAACGCAAGGTTTTTTTTAAGGAAAATGTTAGGAACCCAGTTTGGATCAGTAGAGTAGGGACCCGATTTCTCTGATTCTTTAGGAACCCGACTTTTTCTGATTCTAGGGACCCGATGATAATTTTCTGATTCTGGGGACCCGATTTGAAATTCTAGGGACCCGAATCGGGTCCCTAAAACGCCTTTAAAAAAACTTGACCTAACGATCAATTTTGCGTTTTTTTGACCGAATAATTGAGTCGCTCATTGGATCAATGTTAAATTTGGTTTGTGGACTTTTCATCAACTTTAAAAAAGGCAGAAACACATAAGACTTTATTGACTTTTTGTATCCCTAGAAGTTATGCGTTTCAAAAAGATGACACTAGACCTTCCTTGCAACCCTTGTTAGTCGTTAAACAACCCTTGTTAAACAACTATTAGTTGTTTGCCATGTAACTTTTCTAAATGATTAAAGTTGACAAAGTCCTACAGGTAAAAAAATATTAATTACAGCTCAACAAGATGACAAAATCATACGATTGCAGTGATTCTACGTGTGCAACAGACATGCCTCCGGCATTTTCCACACACTCAAGTGGCATGAACACACTGTAGATTTACCGTCGTACTGCAACACATTCCATCGAAACACACACGACTGCAGCATACAGAGTTACAGTGGACCGAATTCATGCATGATGGTCGCTTGAGCTGAAACGAGCTTAAATCACTTGGTGCGCACTGCGCAGAAGATGAAGTGCTGAAATTGTCGACCTCTCTTCGAGTCACGAGTCAAGTCATTTCACAAATATTTTGATTCGGAATCATTTGCAACGACCTTGATTACACCGTGATCGAAACTCTGAGGTAAAGTGATTCAAGTCCGTATTGACCTACAACGTACTATGAGTCATGGATAGTCAATGGTTTCTCATATCAACTCATTTTCGAGTCGAAGGGAATAAAATTTGCTCACCACTTCCCTAACCAGCCACTTCAGTAAACAGTAAACCAATAAGCAGCCTCAGCTGGCGGTAAAATATAAAAATAGGATAACCCACTGGAACTTGGTTAAATTACTGTTTATCGAAGTCCTGGCGTCTCCGAAACAGAAAGAAAACCACCTGCGAGTGATGACACCTTTTGTGCGAAGTGAGGCAAAATAAAATTCATTTGTGAAAAAAATTCACGAATAGTTCGAATAAAAAAACTGACGAATAGTTCGAAAGAGTAATTGTTACGATGATAAACGCAGACAAAACAAGAAGATGCCAAACACTTAACGTACAAGCTAACTGCATTTACTCATCATCAAATAGTAATTCAGCAGTGGGAAGAAAAATGAAGACAATTTAACGTCAGATTCTGAAATAAATGACTAAAATGGTCGGAATGGGATATTCACAAAAATATATGAAGTGTTTTGACATAGGATTCAAAAATGTTTTGAAATATGTTGTTAGCTTGAGGTTGACAACCTCTTGTTTTCCCTACATTTCAACCCTTTCAGTCCCGCGAAAGCCCCAAATCTTGCAGAGCTTTGCAATCCTATAACTCGTCAGGCGATTGAGCCAGAGAGCTATCCAAACCATCCACGGATTCAGCAAGTCTTGTAGTCAAAATCGAAAAAAAACGTTTTTCGTTTTCGGTATGGGGATTTCTGGAGGTGACGTCACAAATAAAGCATGTTTTGGAAATTTTGGTCACATTTGGCCGGCCCTGGGCACCAACCCATTGATCTACACTTTTGGCTCAATGTTTTTTTGGAAACTAGGTCAAAATCTGCGTCTATAGAGTCCTGGTTTGACTTGCTAGCATAACCGTAGCCAAAATTATGCGTCAAAAACCCAGTTTTTGGCCTAATTCAAAACTTTTCAGAAAAGGCATAATTTGCCTATTCAAGGCAAACTTTGGCTAGCCATAACTCGGCAGCAGATTGAGCTAGAGACCTGTTCAAACCCTGTAATGACTAGTGGTGTTGTGTAGCTTAGAATAAAAAAAAATATATTAAATGTGGTTGGGGTTTTGGGCCAATGGGATCATGACAGGGGCATGTTTTTTGGTTATTTATATGACGTCATCATCCGATCTCACGCGCCAATATTTTGGTTCGCGGTATTTTTTTATTCTATGGAAGAAAACGCGTCTTTAGAGCCCTTGATTGAGTTTCTAGCGTTTCTGGTTCAAAAGTTAGGCCAAAAAACAGCTAATTGGTAAGGGACTTTTTTCGATACTTTTAGGGGATTTCCCAAATTAATTTTAAGTTTTTTTGGCCCTAATCTTGGAACCAGGAATGCTGAAAACCCATTCGGACCCTTCAAAGTCCCGAAATGTAACCAAAAAACAGCTAAACTCAAAAAAAATTTTGTGTCATTTAAATGGCTCCTGCGGGTCTTAAAGGGAGGTCGGGCAAAAATGCTGACGTCAGCAAAAAATAACGTAAACATCCTATCGTTATATAAGCATAAAAAAAACAGACATCCTAAACTGAAACGTTTTTTTTATTGCAAACTACATACCTTCACGAGTCTTTAGAGGGTATGAACAGCTCTCTAGCTCAATCTGACGGCGAGTTATTGCCTGAGGTGAAATGCCCGAAAGTGTGACTTTTGAGGGAGCAAAATTTTGGTCAATTTTTGGTTTATGAGCCATAATCTTCGCTCCCCATATACTAGAATGTTAATCAAAGGCTCTATAGACGCGGATTTTGACGTAGTTTTCAACTAAACTTTGAGTCCAAAAATGGCCCATTAGGACAGCGCCCAGGGCCAGGCAAAGATGGCCAAAATAACGCAAAACCGCCCCTACTTATGACGTTCCCCCCTGAAAAGCTCAAACCCAAAACGAAAAATTTTTTTTCGATTTAGACTACAAGACTTGCTGAATCCGTAGAGGGTTTAAACAGCTCTCTAGCTCAATCGCCTGACGAGTTATAGGATTGGAAATCTCTGCAAGAAAAGTGGCGCACGCGAGACTGAAAGGGTTAAGCAAATTTTGACGATTGGTATTTTGCTCTTTTATATGTTGAACCAAATTAATCACATATTTGACTTGCGAATACAAAACAAAAAGCTTTATTTATTTCCATACCCGGTGTCAAGCGAAATTTCTGACCTGTTATTGTTTCTCAGTTATTTTACTTCTCAGAATAAAAAAAATAAAGTTTGGCAATGACTTTTTTGATGTGTGCTGCGTAAATCAAAATATTTTGGTTAGATGTCAGGTACACACAACAAGCTCTTCGTGCGGGAGTAACTTTAACCGGTGAAATTTTTGGACTTAGTCTTTTACCTCAATTATTTTTCTTTTTCTCACCCTAACCCGACACTCTTACCTAAACACCAAACCCTAAGCCCTAATCATCAATTTTTTCAGCGTATTTGATGTGTAGAATATTACTTTGTGCATGCGCACATGGCGTGAAGTCAGAAATTTCGCAAGTCAGCAATTTCGCTTGACACCGGTTTTCCTCTCGGGAGGGTAGAGGGGCTGCAGATCTCGGTTGACGCTAAATACTTCACAGTTTTCAACAAATTCTGATAGCTCTGCTTACTACATACCAAGACGGGGCGAAACCAAGTTGTAGTTGCGGTCTAATCACAGTATCTTCTCCTTTGATGAGCTTTGGGCTGCTTTCCTGTAGGTGTAGCCAACAGTCGTTCTTTCCCAGAATAGGGCTACATCTGAAGAGGCAAAATCCCTCACAGACTCAGTGGCTACTTTTCGCGACAATGAGCAAACGCTGTAGGCACTGCCCTACGGCATTTTTCAGTATATTCTTACAAACAAACTGTTGACACTGGAAGCAGCCAAATAAGTTAACGTTGAAGTTCTCATCTTCGCAGCACATGTACATTGTTTCAAGGGAAACGTAACTGACTAACTGTCAAAATTCGGGACATTAGAGCATTTTTTAAAATTTTCCGGACACAAAAACACCAAAATTGCGGACATGTCCGGGAATTCCGGACGTATAGTCACCCTATCATAAGGCATTTTGGTTAGCCTACATGACCGAACATTCTTAGCTGAGATGTCTCTAATCGAATAAGTTGCTCTACATTCTTGGTGTCACTCCAGGCCTCCAGGGTAGGCCTAAGAAGTTGAAAAAGAGTGTCTTTGGCCAAATATCAAATATAGGGGTATTGACTGTACTAAAGTCGTAGATACTTTTTCTGTATGTGCTCGGGTTACTTGCTTTCCATGCGAAAGGTGGTTACTAGTTATTCAACAGCTGGCAGCTGTTCCTTTCTCAAATAGCCATTCGGACTGGAGAGGCTATGTCTCGATCCAACTCCTTCACTCTCTCATTGTTTTTCAATCTGGCAACCTTCCTGACAACATCAACCGCCTTTTCACCCCTGCAAATCGAGTAGTCTACACAATCGTGCAACGTGCAGTGCAACTAGGGGTAGGGGAAGTTGGGGACAGTAGGACTAGGGGCGCAGTAGTCTTTTTTGATTTATTCAAAGAATTGAAAACGTTGAACTTCAAAGTTTCCATGGTGATGTAGTCTCACACCAACTGTAGTACTAAAGTGAATTTTTCCTTGAAAGCCCGCCGTTGTTACGAGTTACAGAGCAAGTTGTGTTTTTGCTACCCAAAAGTAATTTACAAAATCGCATTTAGATTTGGGTTTTGCCCATATTAATCAATATCTTCTGTTCTGAGTTTTTGTGACGTTGTAGTCAGGGCAGTGTAACATTATTTGATAATACCAGATTTTAAATTCTTTTTAAGCTGAGTTGGTACTTCTTCATTGTATTTTTTAGATATGCATGAGGACATCAGACAATAGAATGGGGCACACTCATCACATTGCCACTAGGTCAGTTTGCAAGGTAAAGTTTGAGAGGTTATATTGGAAAGCAGTACAGAATAATTCTAATCTATGAGCATTCTCGGGTTCATTATGTGCTTAGAGACACATTATATTTGCATGGTAGGCCTAAAGCAGGAATTTCAGCATACTGCATTGGTTTCATTTAATATTTGGTAATCATACAAATTTGTTTTGCCATGCAGTGATAGTGGGTAACTAGAATGTGAAAAAAGTGGAGAGGCAGTCAGAAAAATGCCTATTTTTCATGGGATATCACATCAACATTATGCAATGCATGCAACCCAACTTTTTATTGACCGGTCAATTGTACCCCAGGCATGGGGTACATTCGACAGAAAAAGTACCCTTTTTGAATTGATTGCAAATTTTTTTTCTGAAGAGCGTTGTTATCGTGTTTTGACATGATATTGTGTATATAGAGTGGCTTTATAGCAGGGGTCGGCAACCTACGACACGTGTGCCACACTTGGCACGCCAAGCAATTTCCAATGGCACACAGAAGCTCCACGTTTTGCATATCAATTTTCTTATGATTCACAATAAGTATTGTAGGCTTTGACTTGTGCAAAAAGATGGATCTAGTTGGTACACTGAATAGGCTTAACATACGTCCCGTTTTAGCCGGGACAGTCCCGGTTTTAACAGCTTTGTCCCGGCGTCCCGGTCAGTCAACCAAAATGTCCCGGTTAGGCATTCAGTCAGCCAGGATAGCCCACACAACGGCGTAGAGTGGCTAAGTGCCACCCTTTCCACACCTCAAATTTGCTTGCAATAATTTAAAATGTATAAAGATCAACGTTAACTCCGTCAACACTTGTGTGGAGCCCTCTTAATGTCAGGGAACCATTTAGATAAAATAGGTGAAATAGGCCTAAAACCGGCTGTTGTAGAGAAGCGCTGGCTTGCAACTTTCATCATGATCTGTAAACTTGGTCTAGTTCAGAGGATGTGCAGAAGTCTTTTGATGCCCGGGCCCCGGGACAACTGCTTGATTGTATGCCCCCCTACCAAATATTAATATTGAGAAATGTAAAAATAGAAGCACAGCAAAACCACCTGCCCAAACCCTTGCCAAGTGCAAAAGCATTACGCCACAAAAGCTTCACCTCAAGTGAGAATGAAGAAGCGAATAAAGTTGTCTCGTACCACGTTGCACAACAATAGCAAGCACTTGAACATGGTGAAAATAATTTTGCATGGCAATTTTTACGAGAAAAAAAGTGAAATACGTTTCTGATGCTGGAACTCTGCTGAAAAGAACATGGCGCATTTTGAACGGCATTGTACTTCCTTGGCGCTGAAGTGTTTTAACAGCTCAGAACGATGTTCATTCTGACAAATTTTCTATATTATTTTGATCTTTGTTGCAACAATTCAAAGCGAATAATCTATCTATGATTGCATTATTGCAAACTTTCCAATAGACTTTCTTGAATCAGCAGGATAGGCATTAATTAGCGATGAGCCTAATTTCCGATTGTGAAACTTGCAAGGATACATGTCGAAGCTTTTGTCAATAATTAATTGCTTTGACTTACCAAGGAGTTTTTTTACCAGACATTACTACTTACCGCCACCGGCGTAACTGAACCAGTTGGACATATATGTGTCAGGGGATAAAAACATACCCTACCAACGTAATCTTTTAACTTAACGCGTTCACTAAGCACGTGACAGAAGTAAATCATTTAAAGCTTCACCAAGCCATCTAATTACTTATTATTACGACGCACTTCTCTGCTTGAAGCAGTTTCGTTGCGTCATAATAAAAATTCCAAATGATTGAAGGCAGCTGGTTGTGCCTGGTTCTGGTTTTGCCCAATTTAAAGCGTTTTGAAGAAGATAAATGATTTTATGATGAAGAAGATGTAAGTTTTCGTCTCCAAAAACTGTTGAAACATTTTTTTGCCTGGAATTTGTTACCTGCTAAACGGTTTTCAAATTTCTGCTAGAAAATCAGCTCACTGCTAGATTGAAAATTTTACAGCTAACAGTGATAAAATCCTGCTACATTTGGCAGCTAAGCAGCTAAAATGGTAATTCTGCTCTCTCGCTTCAAGAACGTCATTTTCAGACACCATTACGTTATACAGAAAAACAGCAGTTCTATTGAAACTGAGCAAAGCTAACTTTTCCGGGTTCTTCATTTCAACCGCTAAAATTTAATACTGATAAGCCCACCTAATGAGCTGGCTACAGCTTGTGGCACTTATTGAAAATATCCCATTGAAAAAAATTAGCGTGACGCATGCCAAGAAATATTTGTTGCCAATGCCTAGTTGTCAGGTAATGTAATGATGTTCCGTTGGAGTATTGCTAAGGATCGAGCGATAGGAGAAACAAGATTAGCTAGCTTGGACTATCCACCATGATTTAATGCAGGGCCTTTTGTATTAGATTTTGAGTGGAGGTGCAATATGAGTCTCGAAGTAGCGGATCAGTGACGTTTGCTAGACTTGCGGTCGAATGTCATCTCTTTGCTTTGTTCAAAGGATTTTTGAATTGGGTGAGGGAAGAGGCTTTGGCTGGAGAAGGAGGTGGAGGGATTGGAGGAAATTACTCCCAAGTATGTTAAAAAACTTGACTTCAAAACAAACATTGGGGGCATTTTAACAAACTGGATTTGACTGATACTTTTGAGTAAACATTCACTCAATTTGTTTACTCCACAACCACATTTCCTATTTTAAGACTAGCCTAGGGTTTCTAAAGACAAAAACTGAAGAATTTTAACTTTCAAAAATGTATTTACTGTAAAAATAATAAAGAAGAGTTGGAACTATCAAACTACTTTCAAAAATTAAATTTTCAATCAATAAATTGCCGCCCCAAGAAGGTTCCGCCCTGGGCCCGGAGTCTGCAGGGCCGCCCCATGCTACGCCACTGGTCTTACACTTGGTACATCAGCTCCCATTGAGAGAATTTGTTCTATCTTGAATAACATGCAGTCTGATAACAGAAGCAGAATGTGAAAGCCCTTATCACCAATAAAATTAATACTGACTTTTCCTCGTGAGATTTTTGCGAGAAAATGAAACCGAACAAAGACTTCTTGAAGAAAGTATTGTCTACAGAAAAGTTGGATTGGCCGAATATGTAAATTTACAAATACTTTAACATTGTTTAGTTTCTTAGTAAAATGCATTATGTTAGTTTTTCTTGGTGCCGCAACTACAGGAATAAAAAATGGCTACATGCTCAGTAAGATATGAACCACATGTATCTGATAAGGCCCGTTCTTCTGAAGCGTCCCGGTTTTCAATCACAAAAATATGGTATGCCTAACACTGAATGATTTGGAACCTTAAATCGGCACACATTTACCGAAAGGTAGCCGACCCCTGCTTTATAGTGTGACAAATTTTGAGCTTTTTTGGACTTGAAATAAAGTAGCAGTGGTTGAAAATGCAAAAAGTGTCGACTGTACCCCACCTTCAAACATTTTTCGAGAAACAATCCGATTCCGAATTATGATGTGCTGCCTTGCCCGCGTATCACAGTGCTTTGTGAAAGATCAAGGTCCTAATGTAGTATTGTTGCCTAGTGATGCCAGTGTTTGCAGATCCCTGAGGCTAGGGCCTGAACGCTTAAATGAGAAAAGACGGTTAATTCGAAAGTTCGACTGTTTCCACATGTTCTATGGTCGACCTCGTTCTAAGCAGCTTTCTTTTACACACACCAGTGGCGTGCAGAGGTCACGTGATGCCCGGGGCGACTGCTTGATTGGATTCCCCCCCACAAAATTCTGGTATTGAGCAGTGGCACATGGTGGTCATTTTTACTGGATATACGCTGTTTGTGACGTCACAATATGACGTCAAATTCACATTTGTAAACCAACGTTTTGGCGAAGTTTGTTAACACAACTTGCATATTCAGGGAGCCCGGAGCAGCGGTAGGGCAGGGGGAGAAGTAAAATAGTTGAGGGCAATGGAAGCTTAAAAAAAAGAAAAAATAATCGTTACCAAATATGTTTGTTTCTGTTCGTCAACAATGTTGACCTCAAAAATAATAACAGAAATTATAGAAAATCATTCTGAATTTTCTGGGTGCTCGAAAAGCTGCAATGACTATGTTTCAAGTCGATCTTGATAAACTACGAACTTACCTATGATACTGATATGAAAAGCAGTGGTGTTGGGGGTGGGGGTACAGCGCATCCCCAAAAGTTTTAATTTGCTCAAAATCTGGGCAACATCCCTGAAAATCCGCGTTAAAATGGCGCCCAACGTTGTTAGACTTTAAAAATGTCCCCAAAAGTTTGCAGAAAAACCCATGAAGACCTTTTTGGAGGCCGCACCAAAAAGGTCTTAATGATCTTTGTGGGAGAGAATGTGTAGTCAAAAGTTGTACAAAAAACTTTCCGGGGAAGTTTGGGGAAATTCGGGCAAAAATCCTTCACAAGCCCAAAATTTGCCTACTCATCAACCTATCATGAAAAATCACCCAGTTGCTCCCCTTTTGAAACGACAGTGGGATGAATGCCCCCGCCATGCCTCCATCTTCCGGCGTCCCTGTGCACATTATTCTGCACGCACTCTCTTTACTGGTTGTTGTAGGCTACAATTTGTCACTCTAATGAACATAAATTATCGACGGTATCCTAAGACAAAGTAGTTCATACCTACAAAAATATCCGGCAACGCGTGAAAACAGGGAGTAGAACACACTCAGTGCTACTTCAGGGCAGTTCACAACTGAAAAAATACAAGGCTGCGCGAATGTCTCGTCGAGTTGCAGTCGATCAGATCGTATGCGCCTGGGATTGCGAACACCCAGGGTTGACAGTTTGAAACTTGCTAAACTACACAAGAATTGAGAATGCGCAATAAGTACGCAAGAGAACTTTCATTTTTTATTATGCGGTTGTTACATACACAACTACTGGGAAGACAGAACAGATACGGACTTGTTTGAGCCGTTATGACTAATCCGCCTGACCTGACAATTATTGACTAAGCTCGAAATGATACACATATTTAAACCACACGAGTGCGACTGCATTAGCACAAAAAACGAAACCGGAAACTAATGATGCATTATGAAAGCAGCTAAATCAAGCACGTTGAAATAGTACAGTTTTGAATTTTGGCTCAGAAAATCAATTAAACTTTCATAACTATTTTCAGTGTTGATTTAATTGGACCCAAACAAAAAAACACCCGTTTTTTGTGAAAAGCCCAGTTAAAAAAACAATAAAACCCAGGAAGAATCCCACGCTTTGCTTTTCCTTTGAAAAATGTACCATGAAGCGAAAAGTAAAATAAGCAGCACGCTTGTGCAGTTAGCTGTACATTTTTTAATGAAACAAAATGAACAGCAACGAAATTTGAAGGATTTGAAAAAAAGAGAAGAATAATTCGAACAGTTTGAGTCAATTCTACTGGTTACCTTCTTCAGCTCTGTAAAATGGGTATATTTTAATCAATTTTTCTGCCTTCTCTGCATCCAATCTGTTTCTGATGTTGGACCATACCAAAACATGTGTTGAAAAAATACACTAGGCCTGTATAGATGTTGAACTAGCAGGGCATCTACATAAACTTGATGTGAACCTGCAGAGTTTGTGTGGGAGTGGCTTTTCTCTGCTGTGCGCATTCTTGCCAAGCCTTAGCATATTGGAGTGAAATGACCAACAACACTTTGCAAAACCAACGATGGGGTACATTCCTTTACCCTCAAATTTGAATAACATAATAGATATAACAAGTTATTATTGTGTAATTCTGAAAATGGTGATATTGCATGACGAAATAAAAACCATATTCAGAATGGGGTTTTTGTGCTTTTCATTAAAAAAGAAGAAAAATCTGTTTCTTTTCAATAAACCCAAAAAAAAAACAGATTGAAAAAAACAGGTGGGTTGGGTTTATTTAAAAAACGGGTTTTTCTCCTGGTTATCTTTCAACTCTTTTTTGAAATTTTCCCTTGATCGCACGATCTGGAACAAGTCACGTCACTATCAGTTTGATTGGATTGTGCGCCGCACACCTAGAGTATAGGTCCCTGTCGGTGATGAAGAAGCTGAGAATTACTGACACTTAAATGCGTAAAAATTAATGTTGACAAAAAAAAGTTTCCAAAAATTAAACCCATGCAGAATGTATTAGGGAAGTTCCAATAGGAAAAATATTCTAGTTACAGCATTTAAATTTTTGTAATTTCACTCTTTGGATGCCCGGTGCCGGCACCCCGTTCGCCCCCCCCCCCTCTGCATGCCACTGACACACACTGATATTGTCATCTTGACGACTGAGAAAGATTTCTTGCATCGTGCTTTATTGTTCGCAATTGTGAGGCAAGAAGCTCTACTTTTGCCTCAACAAAT
>Ga0210059_1003848_pt1 | contig 24148 bp, 13 predicted proteins | sample Ectturendosymbi2_FD_188042 | JGI IMG/M metagenome (GOLD analysis project Ga0210059, IMG submission 188042) | Ecteinascidia turbinata endosymbiont from Florida, USA - Sample 2 (SPAdes) (version 2) | ecosystem: Host-associated > Tunicates > Ascidians > Unclassified | place: Key West, Florida...
TAGACTATAGTTTCAGGCATGATGACCGAAATCACTTAGTTTTTTTCTTAGTCATTTCAAAACAAATTTCAAATTTGGCCTATAACTGAAAAATAAACCTAGCACTGGATTGGTACAAGTCTAACCAAGCTATGGCCTGTGTGAGTAGTACTTCTAGCCTGCCAACCTTGGCACAAAGGAGAAAAAGACAATTACATAATCAATTACCATTTTGGTACACGAAAAGCGGAAGTTCTAAATAGCCTTATAATAAATACTACGGCCAAAGCAAACGATACAACTGACATCTTGCAAACGTTTCGATAACAACTGTTATCATCTTCAGTGCATAGCAATGTCCAATTACCATTTGGACTCCAGAAATTGATGCACTGAGACAACTGGACTAGGTCCTGCAATGAAATTGTGCTGAATTATTGGGAATTGGGAAATTGAGAACTACCTCTTGTGGAAAATTCAACGCTTTTCAAAGATTAATGCAAGTAGCTCAGTTTTAAAAAAAACTCAATTTCTTTGGCTACTGCATTGAAAAGCACTATTAAAATGTTGCTTTTACTTTGCTCACAAGAAAAGCTAAAACTACATGAAGGAAAAATGTTGCATATTAGTTAAACATTTTTCAGTTCTTATCAATATATTTTGTTGCTTTTTGCTTGATAACCTCTATTGCCAAATCATGATAACCTCTATTGCTATTCTCTGACATAAATGCATGGCACACCTGTTCATCTGCACACACCTCAATTCCTCACACATTGCTTGCCCACCACCATCTGTGTTTTGTAAATGATTGTGATGTATATTATTTAACATTTGTATACCCCTCCCTTCCATTCAGTGGTGTAGTAGCTGGGGGAGCAAATGCACCCCAAAAATTTTGATTTGTCAAAAATCTGAGCAAAATCTCAAACAATTTAGGCAAAAAAGTTGACATTTTTTAAATTACTAATGAATTTAAATTTCTTTATTAAGTGTATACCGTATTTATTCAAGTATAAGACGCATTTTTTATACTAAATATTCACCCAAAAAGACAGGTGCGACTTATAAATGCGGTGCGACATGCACATCAGTTTTGCCGTTTTGTTATGAAGAAAAACCCCATAATTCACCTTGAAAAAAAACAGATAATAATAAAAAAAACCCAGACATACAAAATGTTTAAAAAAAAGTCAAAACCAAACTTGAAAAGCACGCTACTGGTACTTGCACATAAAAATTAAGGTAATACGCATTATTTGCATCATATTTTTAACAAGCTCAAGTCTACTGACATCATAGTTTGCAAGTAGGCTAACAGCAAATCAAAGATATGAAGTAACATAAAAAAGCTAGTTAGATCTTCTATAAAAAACATTTAATGTTTTTCTTTTACTTTCACCAAAATGCACAAATTGAAACAAGTACATGATACATTCAAGGTCTTACAGTTTTCTTTTCACTCTAACCATTGCATTCATTGCAATATTTGACTAATTTAACATTGAAAATTTTACATTCATATCACATCAGTGCGCCCGTAAAACAATATGAAGAGATTCTCAACCACAGCATCTTCAAAACTAAAAAAAGCATTCCAAATTCATGCACAAGCAGCCCTTGACAAATCAGCGATAGATCACAGCGCTGACCTATGCCTAGTAGTTAGTGCTTAATCTGTAAACCATTATATTTAAAAAATTTGGTTTAAGCCTAGCCCTACTACACTACAGTACTCACATCTGCACTGGCTACTGACTCTGCACATATTACGCCTGTCAAACTACTGTATAATTATTCTTGAATGGAAAATACAGTAATACATTATGTCACAACAGAACGTAGCGACGAAGGAAACCTTTCACTAGGCTTTATTCAACTAAGAACACATCAACATCTTCAGCGCAATACAACAAACGCCTGGTACGAAACTAGCAACCATCTGACATCGACGTGCGATATGAACGACCAAGCAAAGCAATGCAATTCCACGCGGCACGTAATCAAGCAATGCAATTCTGCGCGGCACGTAATCAGACTAATCAGTGGAGGCATCGAAACGAAACCGTCAAACAAACATTATTTTCCTTGGTACCTTCTTTTCAGGAGGAAACGTGAAAGTACATACGTTTTGTACCATAACTCTCAATAGCGGTAATCTAGATGTCTAACTCTGTCATGCGTAGTATCTGAATCACGGTATGTTACAGTCATCCACCACGAGGATCTTCTTTCTCCAGTGGTAAACTGCATGTAATTTTTTTTCTCATTTTGATATTTTCCTTATTTTCTATTTGGAACTCATCTTCGTCCTGCTGTTCTGAAGGACAAAAACCTTAAGCCAGCAAATGAAAGGCAGACTATCTAAATTGCTGTAATTATTGCCATAACTTACAATAAAACATTTACGGTGCTGCCCATTTCACATTCAAAACATGGAAAAATTTTAAACTATTTCGCTTCGTAAAAAAACTTTTACATGTTTCTCAAACTAGGCCTACTCTCTAAATTTGAGTGTTTCTTATGACCTGTAAAATCTTTTATAGCACAACCAGGAGCCATTGTGTTACAAAACTTTGCAAACAACACTGTGCTTTTTGTAACATCGTACAACCAACGTTTGAAAAATGAACATTAGTCGATGTGATGAGTCATGCATGGCAAACGAAAATTCGTTTACTGCACGGTAGTCACATGATTCACTTTCCGCATCCCACTATTTTCTACAAAAGTTTGATGACACCTATTATAATGAACGCCCCAGAAACCAAACGGAGTAAGACATAACAGCGATACCTCAAAATTCGACCATTTTCTTAGTAGGATCGTTTGAAAGATCCATTCAGTGCACTTTGTTATTGCAGATCAGTAAAAAGACTACCAAAAATCTTTCTAGTGCCCGAGTAACACATTTCTGTTATATTCCGCTGTAGGGGTCAAACACGATTTATTTTTTGTTCCTATGGCATTTTGACCAGATTTCTGTTTCACTGTATTAAAAGCTTCGCACCTGAGTTTGAACTTGCTTTTGGTAAAGCAAATTGTCGGATTGTAGTCCATGTCGCATTATGTGGATGAACATCTGTAATGAATTTAAAGTAATTGGTAAATGTAGCCGGTAGCTGAGAGTTAGTGTATTTGTACATGAATTTTCTCACTCCAAGACTGTAAATATTTTTCAGTTGGAAAATCTGTGTGTTTTATAAATGTTACTAAATTCACGAATCACAGGTTCATATGTGTTCAAAAATTTCATGGCGCGATTTAAAACAACCGATCTTGCCTGTACGTGACATGAAGCTGCTCTTCCCCAGGCAATAATTCCATATTGTACTCGTGAGTTTATTTTTCTCCAGAATCCTTTTGGTAAATGAATCTTTTTAAGCTATTGTAAATGATTTCGTATCACTGTGTGGTGTACGGTACATTTGCCACTATTTCTGTATCACCTGACATATTATCTTCCGAAACAACAGTACGGTTTGTTTTTCTTTTTGCATTACTCTAAAAAGGGGTCTTCAAACTACCGCCTGGATGACAAATCCCGCCAGCGAAGCCATTTCATCTGGGTGCGTACACATTTTGCAAATAATGAAGAAATAATATACTTACAAAACTTTGTTGATTTGGTAGAATTCATATCCCGAAGTAATCACATCACGTAAGATGTTCGGCACTTGAAACGTTGCCTAATGGTGTATGTGGCCCACTGACAAAAAATATGGGAGAACTCCGCTCCAGACAATTTTTATCATCCACATAAAAACAATCACAACAGCAAGAAACCAAGTTACTTTGATCAAGTGGTGTAAGTTGAACAATTGTTCAACATACACAAAATTTCAAGTTTGGATCGACATGCCCACAATTTCAATTTCAATACCCAAAATTAAAAATTTGGATTCAATATAACCAAAATTGAAAATAATGGTTCGACATACGAAATAATTTGCAAGTTTTGCCACTTTCTCACTATTTTCGCTATTGAGCGAAACAACGATGACGTTTTCCACGATGAGCTGCTGCTTCTGTTGTTTGACAAATTAGGCACTGCTCCATCAAAACTATTGATGAAATTGCCTGACTGCAGCGAGTCTTTGTGAATTTTCAATTAATACATTTGAATCATTTAATTTATGAACCGGTGTTTTGAAAGTGCTCGCTCAGCGAGTGAATAAGTTCCTTTCACACGAACGTTCTTAAATCTCTGTTTCTACTTTGTTAGATGAGAAACGGGGTGCATTTATATCAAAGGGGTGCCACAAAATTTTTCGGGTAAATTTACCCAAACAGCTCCCACTGGATACGACATATTTAAAGTTGTATTTTTGTGGACAGCCCTGCAATAAATTTTACACAAAAAATCATTGAAATTCTTAAGTAATTGTCTGTCCCAGTAGAAGAGTGGAGCACAGATTAAAACTAGCGTTATTAAGGGGGTACAAATTGATTGTAACTTGTTGTTGCACTATTTGCCTAGGGGGAATGGTTGTGGCTTGTTGTTGTACATAGCAACTAAACATAATTTTAAAATTTTTGGGAGGAATTTCCCGGTTGCCTACCTCCTGGTTGGGGGGCGTGAATTACACATTCAGCAGTTGAAATTTCGTTTTCAATTGCACGTCATAGGATACCCACTTTGCTTTTCACAGAAAACTGCACGTAGCACTGAATCCAACAAGCAGATGCAAAATGATGCAGTTTTCTCATGACTGGTAGACAGGACAAAGGAACACCTGTGGAACAGTTCGCTTTCCTGCACATGTTTTGTGTATTCACCGGGGACACCTGCAGCAATGGATCTGTAAATAAGATATATTTTAGGACGTAGGACGAATAACGGCCAACTGTACAATTACCAGGCACAAGAAATTCCATATTTTGCCTGGGCTTTCTTCCTCTCAACATCTAATTCATTTCAGGCAGGTCTTTAGTGCAATATAATGCATCAGCTCATTCAAAAACAAATATTTGCTCAATTTAAATATTCTTAGAGAGAACACTGCCCGACTTGTAGACCGGATTCCGACTTTTGCTGCAGTTACCGGACGTGTTGCTAGTGGGTGGGGCGCTCGCCTCGTGTCTGGTAGGTCGTTGTTGAGCGTGGTTCGAATCTCGGCCTGTTCGTGCCAAGAATTAAAAAATTAAACTCTTGGAACTTGCTCCATTCTGGCCAAGCGCTTATTATGACCGTAGCAGGGAAACTACCCAATGCGGATGCGATCTTCGTCGGAGTCCGGTCGAGAAATGGGCCATCGCTTCAACACCTTCAAACAAATCTCTGCCCGGGCGATCGTCGAAGGCACTCGAAGGACAATTTTTGTTTTGTGCAATTACCCTGTAACCTTGTACACGCAATTGCGGTGTGTAAAAACTTTCCGCAAATGTTCTCGTGTCTTCGCCATTCTGATCGTCGCGAAAGCGACGGCAGGGACCTTGCTTGCACGTAATGAACAAAAATCCTATGTTGAAACTTTGTGCGTGGTCATCTTGCATATTTATCAGTGCGTTTATAAATTTACCGCGTAAAAATTTTATTTCGTATGGAATGTACGTGAAATATGTGATAAGCCCGATTAACGTTGTTGACCTGGAGTCTCCCCTGCTACAGGCAAATGTCGTTAAAAGCAAACAAAATATTCTGCGGTGACCGACAAAAAGCGTCGCTATAGATGAAGTGACAGTATCGCCGAACTCGAATGTTCTTGGAGATATGGCTTCTGCCGACGTAAAAATGTCGTTATGATGGAACTGTCGATAATTCTAATGCATTGACATTGCAAATGCAATTCGTGTTGTATAAATTGTAATTTTTGAATATAAACTTTAGATGAGAAGTCTGAAACACGCTACTCGCGGACCACATGCGGCCCGTGAAGGCATCGTCTGCGGCCCGCGATGCTTTTTGTGAATTTTCAATTTTACATTTACAGTAAATCATTTAGTTTATTCACCGGTAGTGCTCGGTCAGCGAGTGGACAAGCTCATTTCAAACGAACGTGGAGAGACTATTTATCAATTTTGAGGCTATTTATCAATATATAATGGAAATGTCGTTAATTCTAATCCGTTAACGCATTGCAATTCGTGTTCTATGAATTATAATTTTTGACTTTAAACGTTTGATCAGAAGTCTGAAACACGCGCCCCGTGAACCACATGTGGTCGCGAGGGCAGATTCTGCAGCTGGCGATGCTTTTTGTGAATTTTCAATTAATACATTCGAATCATTTAATTTATGAACCGGTGTTTTGAAAGTGCTCGGTCAGCGAGTGGACAAGTTCCTTTCAAACGAATGTGGAGAAAAAGCTAAAAATGATTTGACTATCAGTTCGGATACCATCTGAAGAAAATGAGAAGAAAAGTCGTTTCTAATAAGGTTCAGGTACCGACACTGCAACGTCAGCATCATAATGCGGCCTTCGGGTAGTCAAAGTGTGGCCTTGGGGTTTCTTTATAAGTCCTCACTCCGCCCTCAGAGCAATTTGAGTTTAGATACTGCTTTAGGTGAACCTATTTGCAGATAATGTAGTTATGTTGTAATCACATGTTGCTCCTTTCATAAACTTTCCATTTTCTCCTCGGAATAAATTTCATTTTTTATCAATGGACACAACATTGATGTACTCGTTACAACACTCATCATATTCTTCAAGGATCTATTTAGTCTTACAGTCGTGTTCACTTGTCGTACAGTCGTGTTCACTAGTCGTACAGTCGTGTTCAATACAGTAGCCTACAGTCGTGGTCACGTCTACAGAACACAGGCTCAAAACCTCACCCAAGAGAAACCAGCCACAAAAGCACCCAAAGTGAAACAACAAAGCGCACTTCATCTTCACTGCTACTTCACACAGTGCGCACTTGCTCATAACTCCGACGTGTGCATCAGAACTGAATCAGGTGCACAGAGAGCAGTGCTTGCTACCACAGGTTTTTTGCCACAAACCACTGGATTTACTAAAAATTCAATTTGAAAAAAAAGAACTAGATTTTAAATTTTTCCCTTGAAATTAACGGTCTTTCTTGTAATAATTCTACTGCCCAAAAACCTCAACAGCATTTGCCGTTTGTTAATATATCAGGGGTGGCCAACGCGCAGCTCGGGCGATCCGCATGCGGCTCTTTACCCAGTTTCATGCAGCTCTTACGCAGTTACTACAAGTCCCACAAAACTATGTGCATAACGATAAATGAGTTGTGAAGTGCCGTCATTGCCATGTTGGTGTGTGATATTCACATTAAATCTATGTGAGGGATTCGCAAATAGTGGGTCACGACCAAAATTTGGGTCGCGAAGCCTTCCACTCTGGGTCGAGAAATGATTTAAATTTACATAGGAAATTTGTCATTGTCATTCTCACTAGACAGAATAAATGCAACTACGTACTGTTTTTATATGCTAAGTTTCATACAATTTTATGCAAAGAAATCGCTGCTGTCAATACTAGTCTTGAACATGATATTTGATTGTAAAGAATTTGCCTCAAAATTATTTGCTCCCGATTACGAAATGTTTGGGTCTGAAATTTAGAACAATTTTTTAGGGCCGCGCTAAAACGTATTTGCTAACCCCTGATCTGGATGAACAAAGATATGTGTATGGGTGAGGAAGAGATGGTGTGATGGTGTGTGTGCCCATGCGTATGATGTGGTTCTTTGCGGTAACCCAGTAAGAAATGTTGCTCTTGGTTTCTGACTGGTTAGCCAACCCTGAAATAGATCATGTTGAACCCTGGAAATTCTTACACCAACAATCTTCAGACTTCTCTCGTATAGACGAAACGATATAACTCGCGGAGCTATTCAGATCAATAAGAATCAACCTAACCTTGATTTTACTGCAGGATTCCTGCAAAGAAAAGAGTATAGGACCTCAAGAACATTGCTGCAGTAAAGAGTACCGAAGTGAAAATAAGAAACTCAGGTTACAACATTTTGTTCATTCTGCTGTTGCAAATCTTCACTCAGATTCGTGTAGTGTATAGTATTTATTTTGCGTCAGACTTGACGTCCATATCACAGGGTTTCTGAAAAGGAATGACATGACACACATGGAAGACGAAAGCGGGCGATTTGAAATTGAGCATGATGATGATTCGATGCGATTAATCAATGGAACAAACTCAAACTGTTGTGTTTTTCCCTGACAAAGTTTCAAAACTCAGAGCACCTTGTACAAAATGCACTGTACTTTATTCGCAGAAGATAACGGCAAACTAGACAGACAGTTCCGCTTACGGCTTGAGTACAGTAATGCAGAGCTGCAGAGCGCGTATCGAATAGAATGAGTTACCAACAAAGGCGACGGTATTTAGCGACCGACCAAGAGGTACAGAGCGCCAAACAAATCAACGCGCGGCATGGAATAAAAATCATTTGCCGGCAGAAACAATCAGCGCCGAGGCGTTTGCGCCAAACGTGCACAACGAAAGTTCGAGAAAACACAACTCTATCACAAACTGCATACAAAAAACTAAGAAACAGACTGAAGCAGGACGCTGTTACAAACATTCAAGCGTTTTGAATAAGCGCTTGTTCATCTCGTCCTTGTTGTCATCTTTGAATTCGATAAGAATTCGTTGAATCATCTCTATACATTACCGAGCAGTTTCCACACAAGAGTATGTGAAAGCGCAATGGAAGTTTGGTGATTTTTAAGTTTAGATGTTTGAAAGGCGAAATATGCGGTCGGTTCGTGCCCCCATTCTCAAAAGATGTTTGCAATTGAGAGTTTTGCACAAAGCTTTTGCATTGTTTTGAGTTTTGCTAATAAAACATAACATGATCCAAACTCAATTCTTTTATCCACCTAGTCCCACATTTTCCTTTCTCTGTGGCGGTTTTTGGGTCCATTTCTGAGAGTTTGCTCCGTGACCCTAAATTCCAATATCTCCCCTTTGGTGATTTGAATAGATATTGACAATTCATGTTGTAACTTGTAAGGTGTTGGCTTATCGAGTTTTGTAGTTTCAGAGTAAACATGCGACAGAGCACCGTTTAATTGTCTTTACCATTATGCGTCATAATAGAGTATTTTCTGATAAGCTGCAGCAAGGATGGCCAACTTCTTTTCGACTAGGATCGACTAGAAAATGTTTTGCTAACTCGCGATCGATCGGTCGGTTATGAAGTCCAGTGGCGTACGCAGAAAATTTTCATGTGGGGATTTTTATTCAGTGGCATGATATGGTGGTCATTTTATTTGGTGTGCGATCTTTATGACGTCACAATTTGACGTCATATTCATGTTTCCAAACCAACATTTTTGCGAAATTTGTTGACATAATAGGCATTAATTCTTCTACACACACACTCTTATTTGTGTGTCATTGCACTGATTATAAACTATAAGCGCTCCAAGTGGAAATATCGGAGGAAAATAAGCTCAACGCTACGACACAGCAGCTCATAACTGCAAAAATTTCAGGCTGCGCGTTAAAACAAGGGAGTAAAACACATTCATACCTTCATCAGAGCAGAACCGTCGGCAGAAATGTTTTGATAAGGGGGCTTTGGGTTTGTGCGGGGGAGCTTGACACTCTAAAAATTGACAAAAACTCAATTGCTTCATAGTGTTTCATGCTTCAATTTTAGGTGGCTTGGAGCTTTGTTTGGGGGCTAATTCCCCAAAAGCTCCCAACCCCCCGTGGCGACAGAACTGCATCAAAGCAAATTACAACGGCAAAATAAGGCTGCGCTGATGTCTTTTTGAATCCGAGCAGTCGAGCATAGAGATTGTGCGGCTGGACTGGCTGGTGCACACCCCGGTATGCAAGATCGAATGTTGCTAAACTACACAAGAATTGAGAATGCGCAAAAAGTAAAGTACTAAAGAAAACTTTCAATTTTTGTGATGTATGGAAGTCAGCAAACTTTAGTTTTCCTTTTTCCCTGCCGAGACATTGTCAAATGCCTGAATGCTTCTATATTAACAATTGCTGTTTTTGATCTCGTGCAACAGATCGATCATGCTACATAAATTGGTAATGTAGCCAATGCGGTCAGCTGATCAGCTTTAGCCGACAAAATACAGTAAAGACAGCTGTTTCGAATAAAGTGAACTAAGGTAATAACATTTTTGTAAATTATCAAGCTCAATGGCGAGGTTTTAATCCCAAACCCCCATGCGTACACTCTTGATAAAATCACAGGTACAAAATGCCAAAGTTGAGTGTCGCACGTGCAAATGCAGTGCATCATCGGCTTAGGAAGTGATGCATAGAAGGCAAAGTGTCTGTTACGCCTAAATCCTGATTGCACGCCGTAATAGGAAAACGCATACAATACCTTCGCGGCATCTGCCCGGCTAGTCTATGGACAGCCATCGCAAGAGGCACCAAGGAATATGCGTGACCAACGAATGGATGGATAATGTTTATGTGCTTTCTGGAATGTTGATTGAAAAGTGTTCTTCTTAGGTATATTGCCAATTCAATGCAAAATCGAGCGTGATCGACCAGTTGACCCTCGGCGATCGAGTTGTTGGCCACCCCTGAGCTACAGTATTAACTTATCAAAGGTTGAAAATTTAATGCAACATAAAAGACTTATTAATAAGAAAACACCAATAAGATGGCAAATGAAACAGAAAGTATGTGATATGCACTCAACATTTTGCGGCACCAACCGGTAAGGAAGGTGTTAAAAATTTAGAAGTCCTGCAAAATGACAAAAAAAGAGTAGTAGCCTTGGCTTGAATTCCAAAAAACACAGTATGAGCTTTTGGACTAGCAGCTACTCTTTGCGACGATGCAATTGCTTTTACAGTTCTCAGGTCAATGACTCTAATCCTTTGAGTTTTTAAGATCTTTTGGAAAGACGCCCTTTCTTGCAAATCCCTCTGAAACCATTTCTAGGGAAAAACAGACGTTAATTCACTAAACGCTACCCCAATTTCAAAGCGCCACGCACAAAAATTCATATGGACAGAAGAGCAAATAAAGCCTATACGCGAAAGAGCAAATGAACACAACAACGTAGCTTATCGATTGCTTCCCTTGGCACGGATGCTTCACTGAAAGAAAGCTTTGCAGTATTCTAAAAAAGAAATTGCGAACACAACAGAACACCCCCGAGCTAAGCAGAGGCGGAACATCGCGGGAGCCACCACGTGACTGGGTAATCACAGATCCACCGCACATCGCAATCTAAAAAAAAGCAACATATTTCAGACTGCAATGCACGAAACGAAACTTCTTGAGATGAACTCATTTGTTCGGTTTACCGGTACTTCGGAATTAAGTCAAAACAAAAGCGGAACATCGAGCAAAAATACAGAGGCGGAACATCTCAAAACAGAGGAAAAAAAACAGAGGCGGAACATCTTAAAACAGAGGCGGAACAACAGAGTCGGAACAACAGAGGCGGAACAAAGAGCAAAACAGAGGCGAAACAACATAGGCGGAACAACGCGGGCGCAACAACGTGACTGGATAATCACAGGTTCACCGCACATCGCAATCTAAAAAAGGCAGCATGTTTCAGACTGCGATGCACGAAACGAAACTTCTTGAGATGAACTCATTTGTTCGGTTTACCGGTATTTCGGAATTAAGTCACTCAGTGTGCTCAGAATTAAGTCATTCAGTGTGCTGGGAATAAAGTCATTCAGTGTGCTCGGAATTACGTCATTCTGGTAATTAAGTCATTCAGGGTGCTCGGAATTACGTCATTCAGTGTGCTCGGAATTAAGTCATTCATTGTGCTCGGAATTACGTCATTCTGGTAATTAAGTCATTCAGGGTGCTCGGAATTACGTCATTCAGTGTGCGCGGAAATAAGTCATTCAGTGTGCTCGGAATTACGTCATTCTGGTAATTAAGTCATTCAGGGTGCTCGGAATTACGTCATTCAGTGTGCTCGGAAATAAGTCATTCATTGTGGTTCAAAACAGCATCGACGCCAACCGATTGATAAATTTGTGTCATATCAACACACATGGGGCTCACGAAAGGGAGTTTTTTACTAGCAGTTCGGATTGTCTTGCACCATCTTCATATCATAACACTGCAGTACTTATATTGCTTTAGAAAAGAGTCTCGACACGTTTTTGTCAGAGAGCCACATATGTCATTGCACAGAAGCTGGAGGGCCGCACATCTTACGTAATGTGATTGTTTCGGGATATGTTACATTCTAGCAATTTAAAAAACTTCTCTTAAATGCAATACATATTCTTTTCTTTATTGGCAAAATTACTTTACCGCCGGATGAAATGGCATCGCGGGCTTCAAGATGGAGACTATTGTTTTAAACAAACATTGACGTTAAACATGAGCACGCTCTAAGTTGTATGTTCACGAAGTGATGGAAGCGCAATTTTTTTTTCTGAAAGAAGTTTGTACACCTCTATTCTCCACCAACGCAGCATGTGGCCTCTGGACAGAAACGTTTTACAAAGTCCTGAGTTGGTTAAATTGTCTTATTTGCCAAATTCCCTTCCATGAAAAATAAAACCCATTATAACATATCACGGTCTCGGATGTCGTCACATAATCAAGTTTGGATTTTGTTAAAAAAGTTTGGACACCAGTGTTCAACACCAATGAGGCGCATTATCTCTGTGCGGAAACCGCTTTTCAGAGTCCTGTGTTTGTTGGACTATCTGCAACATTTCTATCCCCGAGGAGTGAGGAATCAAACCTATTTCAAATTCATCACGTTTTTTTTCATTTCGTGGAACATGATCAAAGTACAAGGTGAAAGTCTGATAAATTCATTTGTAATTTTGGCAACAATTATACCTACTTTTTTTGTAAAAAATCCGTCTATGATTAGGAATTGCATTTGGAATGATTTTACAACAGCACAAACACAACAGTGAAGCATCGTTTATGGAGGGTTAATTTCAAATTACTTGTTACGAATACTTACAATGTACTTTTTGTGTTAGGAGTTTTTGCATAACATATCAAATTTTTCAGCACAATATTCATTGCAGTAGTACTAGTTTGAAATCCATGCAAAATAAAAATTACAAAAAATCAATAATTTCTTAACAGATTGAAATGCCTAAGCTTGTTTGTTGGCTTGGTCTAGATGTGTAAAAGCTTTCCTGATGATTACTTCAAAGGTCTTTCCTTCCATTGACGTATTTTCTATTGACGTTCATGTAGACTAGTTTCAATTCACATACTTCCCATAGTCCCTGCTCATAATTTGGAAAACGTTTGCATGTCTTAAATAGTGTGCACATTCTCTCACCTTATGTCATTTCACTGAGCACCGTCACAGTGAACGTTCCACTGAGTGGAGCACAAACGGTTGACCAAGACGGCTGGTTTCATGGAGGTCGTTGGGTTATAGTGGGTTGCTATATTCGGTCGCGGTACAAAAATAGTTGCAAACTACTGCATTCGACCGATTTATATAATTCATGGGGAGAAGGGGGAGGCTGCAAAAGACCAGGGGTCAATTAGGCTGCAGACCTCCCTACGGTGAAACTACTCATGAGGTAAAAACAATTTATATCAGTAAGTAAAAGTATGTTGCTCTGACTATAAGGCTTGATACGCGCAATGCGGTTATATAGTTTACGCAAGACAAATGCGTTGCAGGCAAATTCAAACCACCAGAAGCATTTCGTTTGACGTTGCCACATGAAACGATTTGTGTTTTCACATATTTTTAAAATGAAGTGATAGCTCAAGAGGAAATGCGACAACTGTTACCGACTAGTTCAGCACTGCAATGGTGTCGTAGAATTCAGGCAGGTTGAGAAAAATGCGTCCAGCCATGTGTTTGAAAAATGAAGATTAGTCGATGTGATGAATCATGCATGGCAAACGAAAATTCGTTTACTGCTCGGTAGACACATGATTCACTTTCCGCATCTCACTATTTTACACTAAAGTTTGATGACACCTATTATAACGAACGCACCAAAAACCAAATGGAGTAAGACATGACAGCGATACCTCAAAATTCGACCATTTTCTTAGTAGGATCGTTTGAAAGATCCATTCAGTGCACTTTGTTATTGCAGATCAGTAAAAAGACTACCAAAAATCTTTCTAGTGCCCGAGTAACACATTTCTGTTATATTCCGCTGTAGGGGTCAAACACGATTTATTTTTTGTTCCTATGGCATTTTTGACCAGATTTCTATTTCACTGTATTAAAAGCTTCGCACCTGAGTTTGAACTTGCTTTTGGTAAAGCAAATTGTCGGATTGTAATTTATGTCGCATTATGTGGATGAACATCTGTAATGAATTTAAAGTAATTGGTAAATGTAGCCGGTAGCTGAGAGTTAGTGCATTTGTACATGAATTTTCTCACTCCAAGACTGTGAATGTTTTTCAGTTGGAAAATCTGTGTGTTTTATAAATGTTACTAAATTCACGAATCACAGGTTCATATGTGTTCAAAAATTTCATGGCGCGATTTAAAACAACCGATCTTGCCTGAACGTGACATGAAGCTGCTCTGCCCCAGGCAATAATTCCATATTGTACTCGTGAGTTTATTTAAAGACCTTTTTCTCCAGAATCCTTTTGGTGAATGAATCTTTTTAAGCTATTGCAATTGATTTCGTGTCACTGTTTGGAGTACGGTACATTTGCCACTATTTCTGCATCACCTGACATATTATCTTCCGAAACAACAGTACGGTTTTTTTTCTTTTTGCATTACCTTAAAAAGGGGTCTTCAAACTACCGCCTGGATGACAAATCCCGCCAGCGAAGACGTTTTATCTGGGCGCATAGAGATTTTGCAAATAATGAAGAAATAATATACTTACAAAAACTTTGTTGATTTGGTAGAATTCATATCCCGAAGTAATCACATCACGTAAGATGTTCGGCACTTGAAATGTTGCCTATTGGTTTATGTGGCCCACTGACAAAAAATATGGGAGAACTCTGCTCCAGACAATTTTTACAATCCACATACAAACAATCACAACAGCAAGAAACCAAGTTACTTTGATCAAGTGGTGTAAGTTGAACAATTGTTCAACATACATGAAATTTCTACTTAGGTTCGACATGCCCAAAACTTCAATTTCAATACCCAAAATTAAAACTTGGGATTCGAAATACCCAAAATTGAAAATAATGGTTCGACATACCTGAAATTGAAATTTTAGCTTCGAAGAAAGTTTTGTCAAAGAGGTAACATCCAGCTGTTCATAAACAAGGTGATAAACTGCAGTGGATTTACGCCTTGAAACAGTGAAAATATGATACAAATATACCTTTCAACACTATGAAGCGAAAAACAGCTTGTTATATTTCCAAATTTTCATATTGAGTTTGCAAAAACACGTTCAACGTGTTTGTTTTCTGCACAAACACATGTGCGTATTTTGGCCTTCACCTAATTATAGCTAAAAGCAAACATTTTTTTCTGGTGAGAGAACGTTTCCGTTGGAGAAATCTTAGTAAAAATTGAAGTAGATTAAAATTCTTTGCAGACAAAAACTGCAGTTGCAAATGTTGATGTTAATATCAGGCAGTAGTGAAACGTAGGCAGAAGAGAAAAGTAAGTTGAGTAGGAACGTAGCCAGTAGCTTAGTGTTAAAGAGGTGCAGAAGAAAGCACGATCCATAAAAACGTAGGCAATATAGACGAAAGCAAGCAGTAGACGGAAGTTGTAGGTAGACCAAATACAAGGAAGAGAAGACTTAGTTTCACCGTATATGCTGGCTGTTGTTCAAACTTAGGAACCCATTCACACTGAGACTAAGTCAGGCTGAACAAAGCTTGAGACATTTTTCTTTCCATTATCACGAAACTATCATCAAACCTTAGTTTAGCCAGATCAATCCCGATTCGAAAGAGAAACGTTCACTCTGGATTAAAGCTCAGCGTGGCATGTGCCTCAAAAGTGAGCAATTTAAAGTCATTCAACAGTTTTCGGACAGCAACAGAAGCAATGAGGAATCAAGAACATTTTTTCCGATGTTGCGTGACAAAGGTTTAGATTCAAGATAATTTTATAGATTGGAAAACCTTGTAGGTAGTTCTTTGCTTAAATTGAGTTAATTGTATAGTTGCCATACGTCTGCAATTTCCCGGACATATCCAGAATTTTGGTGTTAAAACTTGGGTCCGAAAATAATTTTAGGAAATGCTGTAATGTCCGGAATTTTGACTGTTTCAGAATATCTAATCATTAGATCTTTTTGTAAATATGAATATTCAGTAAGAGCAGAAAAAATATCTACTGCATTTTATCGCTTGCAACCTGTTGCGTAACAATTCTGTGACATTTTTTGGTAATAGTGATGTTGTTTAGCGGTGGATTGGTAGTTGTATGAACCAGAGGCCCGGTTTAAGGCGATGCAACCAATGCAGCTGCATTCGGCCTCGCCCAATGGTGTTTGGGTCGGTTGTTCGTTTCTGCCAGATACTCCTTGCGCTTGACATTTCAGGAGAATCGGCTTATACATCTAATTTTTAACAAAAAATATTCTCTTTAGAACGAACATTAATTTTCATCATTTGCAGTAAGATTTGAAGCTTCAGTGAATACATGTAGTTGAGTGAGACGTAATTTCTAATTTTAATTGTCGCAGTTGGTGTTGTGCGATTTTTCACTAAAGTCCTGAGGTTGTTTACTTTCTCTGACCTGGTTTTAGCTTTTCAACGTTTCACTTGTGCGTTACTTCTGGCGGGTATATTACCCCTCGGTCAGGAACTATAGCTTGTAGGAAGTTACCAAGACAAAGCTTGAAATCACATCTAATTGCAAATGTTCTTTAATGCCTCCTTTGAGGACCACAAAGCCATTATAGCGGCTGTAATTTTGTTCAGTCATAACTTCCCGACCGATGGAGCGAGAGAGGTGTTCAAATCCTCTACGGATTCGGAAAGTCTTTTAGTTTAGATTAAAAAAAAATTTTTTTGATTTGTTTTTTTTTTTGTGAGTGACGTCACAATCAGGACTTGTTTTTCCCTTTTGGCCATGTTTACTTGGCCCTGAGCTCCAACCCAATGAACAATTTTTAACTTAAGTTTGTTTGAAAACAAGGTTATGATCGGCGTCTTCAGAGCCCTTGATTGGCTTTGTAGCATATCTGGAATTATGGCTCAAAAAAACAGTTTTTGACAAAAATCAAAAAGTTGCAGGAAAAGTGTTATTTACCCTCTAACAGCACTCTTGGCCAGCCATAACTCGGCAGCAAACTGAGCTAGAGAGCTGTTCAAACCCTTTATAGACTCCTGAAGTCTTTCACTTCAGAATGAATAATTAATTTTTAAGGTTCAGGTTTGGGGTTTTTGGTCGATAACGTGAGGATTGAGGTATGTTTTGTATTTCTTATGACGTCATCGCTGAACCAATGATCCGATTTTGTGGCTCAAGGCTTTTTGGGCTTCTAGGTAATACGAGCTGTTACGGACCATGATTGACTTTCCAGCATTTATGGTTCAAAAGTTTTGCAAAAAAAATTCCAAATATTTCAGGAAGTTACGGAGGAAGTTGGGGGATTACCCATATTAATTTGCGGAAGTTTGGCCATAATTTTGGAACCAGAAACCATAGAACAGCGGTTCCCAAACTTTTTCCCAACGCGTACCATTTGTGGTCCTCGTACTGTCACCACATACCACCTTTCTTCAGGAAAACTCTATCTACCAAATATCATTCGATCAAAAGTTTGGAGAACCAGAACTGACACAAATGCGACATGAAGAAAATGGCTATGAGAAATTATAATGGACATTTTCGGAACTAATAGGGGAAGTACACAAAAATGCAGGAATTTATTAACAGATCCCATCACTGAAAACGAAATGTATTCTTTTTGTGTAGAAGAACAGATGGGTCTCGCGTACCACCTTGAAGGCCTTTGCGTACCACTAGTGGTACGCGTACCACAGGTTGGGAACCACTGCCATAATGGGTACATGTTTTCGCCTTTTTGGACAAGTTTACCTGGTTAGGCATCAAGCAAACGAGCTATTTTTTTGGCTCAAGTTTTTTTGGAAACTAGGCTGTGATACGAATTTTCAAAGCCACTGATTGCATTTCTAGCATATCTGGAGATAAAAGTCTTGCTCGAAAAACGTTTTTTGACAACGATTTGTTTTCTCAGGACAAATTTTGGTCAGCCATAACTCAGCTGCACATTAAGCTAAAGAGCTGTTAAAACCCTTTAAAACTTAGGATTCTTGTAGTTTAGACTAAAAAATTGTTGACGTTTTGGGTTTGGGTTTTTTTGTCGATAGTGTCATGATTGGTGAAGGTTTTGCGTTTTCAAGACGGCATCGGCGATCCAACAAGCCCATTTCGTGGATCAAATTTTTATTGGATTATAGGTTATGATACGAGTTTTAAAGCACTTGATCGACTTTCTAGCGTTCCTGGTGGAAAAATCATGGCGAAAGAAATGCAAAACAAACAATAATTAATATTTCCCTAAACAATTTTCCGGTATTCAGTCAAGGCATACGGGCAGCTATTCCTTGTTTTCTCCATATACTCTCTATTTTCAGTAGTTCCTTCAAATTCGCTTACCTTGAAAAAACATAGAGAAACTGTTGATGAAAATATAATAAATTACCATTGTAATTGAAATACATTCCAGATACTAATAAACGTTTATCATAATACGATTGTGACCTGTTGGAAAATTAGATTTCAAAGTTCGACTATTTGGAAATCTACTGAACATGGCAGGTAATCAAGCGTTTTTCTAAAATTGAATGAATTGAATGGTATTATATTTATGCAATCAAGCAGGAGCTTACTTGCAAGTGATAGGAGTTATCGTGGCCGTCATTGTGATCGCACTTTTTATATCTACACGCTTTTGATGTACAGCAACAAACGCTCAATCTAAGCCGAGTAGCAACCTTGCTCTACGACAGCGGTGTCTAAACTTTTTGTCCAATGGCGACACAACCTATTGCACAACAGTTCGAGCCCCGGACATCTTAACGCAATGTGATTCTTTCGGGACATTTCACATTACATTCTACTGAATCAACAAATGTTTCGCAAAATATTATTTTTTATTAGGGGTGAAATGGTTTCACAGGCCTTACATTTGAGAACCTGACAACCGAAGTAGATCAACAAAACTTGCACACATATACGTCGTGGATCTCGTGCAGTTCTTGAGCGACTGGTTGACGTATGCAGCTGATAACGTAAAGACGAAAGTCCCTCAACGATTTTTCAAAAATGCTTGTTTTTCATGTCAACGCTATGAAATGCTAGTGCATTAGCATTTCTGTACGCTACTTGCATTAAGCTTGCTTCCCAATAACGATTAGGTTTTTGAGTAGCCATTTGGAGTTAACAATACAATTCACAAACATGATAAAGACAATATTTTAAATTGTAGAAAATTACACATTTCCTCTGAACTAACTTGCATATATTTGACCCATTGGGTCTACACAACGTATGAAATATAGTAGTGGATTTGCGAAAACGAATCCACAGTCGGTTATCACCACGGCTCTGCACTGATGTTAAGAAATACGTGACGCAGCAGATTAACGCAACGGTGGTTAGTTGATCTAGCCCAGTGGTACCCAAAGTATGGGACGAGATTGAGACCTCAATGAGGGCGGCGAAGGGTCAAAAATGGGTAACGTCGAGGCGATCCAAACCGGAGTTGTGCAATATCAACATTGCCACTGCTTGTCTTTGTCTGTCTGTAGCACAGGTACTTGAGAAAAGAGCAGATTGCTGACATTAAAAACGAACTTAGCAACTTATTGCCAAAAATAATCGATACGATCATTGCTTTTTTGTTTTTTCACACGTTGTTTGAGGCTTGGGTTGCGAGGTGTTCACCAAATTCAGATTTGTGTCGTGCTCGAAATTGTTTGGTAACCGCTAATCAAGCCATTCTGGTACAAGCTGTTGAAGTATTTGTAAAAACTTTAGTTTTTAAATAACAAAATCCAATCGACTGAGGAAAAATTCAATTTAGTTTCATTTTAGTCATATGCGCTTAATCGAGAAAACAGATGGCAAGCTGTCTGTTAGTAATGGCAGTGTCAATGCCCTCAGCACTAGCAAAATAAAAAGCACCTTCTACTTACGCTGTATATCAAAAGGAATCCTTTCCCGCAAAGTAAAATACACTAAAATCATAATATATATATCGCCTACTAGGCAGACATCATCACCTCTTATAGCTTAGATTTTGCTGATGACTTTATCTGCTGCAATTGAATAATATCAAAATTGCTGTAAGGATAGAGTGACAATCAAAGCTCCACATAATTGTGATTGAACCGTTACAGCAGCCTGCATGTTTATTCATCACAAATACACTTCGGTGCACGAAAAATGGTGCACTGATGATGATAACAGGAGTTACCGAAACGATTGCAATATTTCATTGATATCGTTTTCATTGGCCGTTGTTTTCAACATAAATACGAATACATATCTAGATGTTGCTAAACAACGTCTGTGGCCTAAATGCGTAATAAAAAACGTTGAAACTGGATTGCTTCATAGCCCAAGTTTGAGCTTCAAGGCATGTAAAACGAATATCACCGCCATATTCACGCATTTAGCTTTAAAAACTTTACAAAAACAAAAATCTCCAATGTTCACTTAAAGCTTTAAATTGTTGAGGCTGCGGGTGATGCTGCAGACAAGGGTAAGTCACTGTATCTCTAGCACGCCAGAGGTATCAGAGAGAAATTTTGCGATGGTCTTGAAATGAAGTCTGCATCTCCAGCAGGCTGATTATAGAAAGGTGGTGTGCCAGAAACAGCTACGGAAAGCGTTACTCCTTCTTTTTCTTTCGGTTGGTGATTGCAAGCTTTTAAATGCAAGTTTGTATTTCATTATCCGGAACTTCTACACGGAACTGAAACCTTAGGTAAATGTGAATTCTCCAATAGGTATACAATACACGTTTGACTGATCATGCACCATTGGCAAGCCATACTCATTTGATCGAGTTAAACCAAAAGTTAAAGGACGATAGGTTCCTTAAACACTTGGGTGCTTGATTTTAGCTGAAGTATTTCTTTGGCTTACACATCAAACGCTATATTAACGTGAAAATTTTTGATGCAATTTTCGGAACTGGGGTGGGGGCATTACCCTTCCTGGCTATGCCCCTGGAAACACATCTAGCTAAACATTTTTCAAACACACCTTGCACATCGAACAATTAACCAAAGGTGAAATCAATATACCCATACATTTCTTTTTATGTTTCATGAAAAATTTGATTAGTGAAAACTTGTTTCTTCAAAAATATGCATCTTTATCATTTCAAAATATGCTGCACTAGCAATAGCTGTGCTAACTACAAAGAGTATAAAAGAAGGTATATCAAAACCTACCAAATCAAAATAGGATGGCATGACTTTAGTGCATGTATAGTTTTGTAGCTGTAATTTTACAAAACTTACCAATATTATTTAGTGATATATCGTTTTTATAAATGATAGCTAATCCCAGTATGCTTGTTGGAATGACTTGATTGAAAAAATGCATTCCCTAAAGCTTTGGCAAATTTTCAAAAGGAACATGGTGTCTTATGTCATGTATCAGCATAAAATGAATTTTTTAAACTATTTTTTTTCGGAAAGTTCGAAAAATATAGTGTTTTCAAAAATAGTTGCTGGAGCCCAACAGTAAGTTTTGTATGGACGAATCGGAATGACCAACGCTCAATGACCTAAATAAAACAATCTATTTCTTCGATGTCTCCTTCACTACCATTCAGAAGTTGTTTAAATATGTTGCTCAGAATTTTTCTGTGTCATTCTTTGTTTTTTGACAGAAATGTCCAACCAAGAAAGTGGGTATTGCGAACCAATAAAACAAAGTCCAAACCAGAAAGAAAAACAAATGGAAAGCTCTACAAAAATTCAGAATCCAGCAACAAAATTCAATCACGGTTTGTTTTGCTGTTCTTCGTGAAATTTTGACTGAATAACAAACAAGAAAATGCAGATTTCTTTTGGCGGAGTTCAATGTCATCGGTGCAATTCCTGAATTGGTAAAATTAGAAAATTTCAATAAAATATAAGGTCATCATATCCCAACTAATGTAACGCTTGAAATTCAGTGTATTTCCACAAAATGTCTCACTGATATATACTAAAAAATGAGATATGATAAAACTGCAATTGCGACAAGACGTTTTCTGAAACACAATAATTTATCCAAGGTAATTCTGATACAAATCAAAAAAACAATTGCAGTTAACTTCTTCGCTCCATGGCTAGAAAGAACATGGTTTTAGAGCCCTTTAAGGCCCCTAGCAGCTACAATATCGGCTTTGGATTCTATGATCAACCATAACTCCTGAACAGATTGGGCTAGAGAACCACTGAAAACATCCATGGATGCGGAAGACAGCAGGGGATCCAATTGACATGACAAAAATGTACCTTTACATTTGATATTTTTCTCAAACAGACAAATTAGCTCCTCTGGCTATTGTTTTATTAGTAGCCGACGTTTCGCCCACTTATTCAAGCGGGCTTCCTCAGGGCAAAAAGCCTACTTGAATAGGTGGGTGAAACGTCGGCTACTAATAAAACAATTGCCAGAAGAGTTAATTTATTTGTTTGATTTGAAACCTGGTGGCAAATGCTGCGAAATAACAACTGGGGTAGCAAAAAAACAGCATTTATTTTTATATTAGCGGTACTAATTTTTTAGCAATTTTCAGAGAAAATGGAAAAACGCGTTCCTCGCATCCCGCTTGACTCTTTCGATCCGGTTTTTGCGGTTTGTCAACGTCTGGAGTACCAACAACTTAATATGCCCAAAAAAGTGAGTCTGGGCTGTTTTCGGGGGAGAAAATGTGGGTTTAAAATGGGTAGGTTGGGTTGCTTGACTTCTAGATGAGGTTAAGGGGTCCTGAAACAAATTTAAGGCAGATAACTACTTGGTTTATCTTTTTGAGATAATCTAGAAGCAAATCTGAAGCTTTAAAGACCTTGATTAGTCTACCAGCTTAAGGGTTGGGGAGTTATGGCCAAACATAGACCAAAAAAATATGCTCGGCCACTTAGTGAATTTTTTTTCAGGAATGAAATTTTCCTGTCAATATTTCGGCTTGAAATTTGGTGGGATGTGGTAAGACACCCAAAAACACCATTTCTCTAAGTTTGGTTGACTCGTGAGTGTTGACAGGTAGAAAAGTGGCTTGAACAGTAAAAATACAAAATGTTTGGATATTGCCCTTTGTGACACACCACCAAATTTGTTTTTTAATTTTTTGATCATCACTGCAAAGGTAACGTCTTTACCAACCATTGGCGTCCGAAGGGGGAAGGGGGCCAAAATGGGCATTTGCCACCCCTGGAAATTCGACTAAGGTCCAAAAAATCTGATAAACCTGATGTCAGCAGCTTAATTCGATTAATTTATTTAATTTTTGCAACAAAAGTTTATTTGCTGGTATGACACTCACACAGTGCACGACTCAGGTTTGCTTTTCTGGTGTAATACATTGATGAGCTTGTGTCTGCTCTTTTCCCGGCAAAATTGGGTTGGGAGGCTCGCGTGCGGATTGTTCTACACTGTTGGTCTTTATTGCGTCACAATAGCATGGCGACAAATCTTAATGTGTTCACTTAAAGTTGCGGTTGTACGCGTTTTGCCGCTTGTGGCTGGAACATACGAAGACATCTTTGGCGAGTAATGCAACGAGACAGTGATTTCTGATTTCAGCAGTAAGTCAGTAGTTCCGTAGTTTTGTCCCGCTATTCTGTTGCTGAAGTATCGACCCGTTGTTAAGTAAAGCTTTTCTTTTTGTTGCTACGTCTCACTAGACTAGACCCACTTTGTTACTTCTGCTGGTCAACAGGTACAGAAAGGGTAGCTGCAGCAAAGCGAGAAATCGCTACAAACGCTGTGCTTGCTGCTGGACTATCTGGATTTAACGCACACAAACGGGGAAAAGGCCTGTCCTGAAACATAACCATAGCAAACGTTGACAAAGGAGGAAACCCAGCCACCACAACCGTGGTTCAGTGCACAGTGATGTAGGGTGAATGTCATCATTAACATTTCGTATCTTACGACTTCTTTTAACGAAAGTAGCAACCATTGCAAAGTTCGAATGCTAGATACATATACCTCATTATCAGTCCAAATTGCCCTTTGTTCCGAATACCTGTAAGTTTTGTTGTTCCTTTGTGTAGTGTTTCTTCGCTCATTAACTAAATATCTCAACCATTGCATAGCCTATGATGATGTTGCACAAACTAGCCACACCA
>Ga0210059_1003849_pt1 | contig 24146 bp, 16 predicted proteins | sample Ectturendosymbi2_FD_188042 | JGI IMG/M metagenome (GOLD analysis project Ga0210059, IMG submission 188042) | Ecteinascidia turbinata endosymbiont from Florida, USA - Sample 2 (SPAdes) (version 2) | ecosystem: Host-associated > Tunicates > Ascidians > Unclassified | place: Key West, Florida...
GTCTCCAGGGAGAATATCTTCTGCTGATTTGTCCAAGACATTTTTGGGGCAACTATAGCTGCAAACGATCATCCATAGATTCACCTATCACGTCCTGCAACAGAAAAGACATTCGTTAAAAAATGGGTTTTTTATCGAACAAAATACGGGTACGCATCTTTTTGGGTCACCCTGTATTTGCAAAGCTATCGACACAACTCTGGTAGAAAGAATCTGGTTTTACGCAGTGCAAGTACGGACATACTGTTGGACAACAGAACCCTTATCGAGCGCTCACGCCCGCAAAGCGCACAACAAAAAATCATTTTAACCGAGTCGGTTAGAACGAATCAACACGTGGAAACTGACGGCGCTCAACGCCCACCGTCCATTTCACTGAATAATTCACGCTCAATATTCAACAGTTTGAGAAAGCGACTCGGTCAAGCTCGAGTGCAACTGCGGGGTCATGTGAACAGCATGACTGAACGATACGATTCTCTGCATGTTAGTTATAAATATTCATGCAATAGCGGGAGCACAAGGCAAGACCCGGTCACTGATTCTATTTGAATAAGATTTTATGACTGAGGACTGAGGGTGCGTGGTGTTACGTGAAATTGATTTCCCGTTCTAAAAAAAAATTGCCAATTGATTCAAAGCCTTAGGTTTTACTTTTATCAAGTATCTGACGTGCACTTGGACAGGGAGACACAAGCGAAGCGTTGAACAGACCTTCGCTCAAAGCACAGCAAGTGCATCACGGCGTCAAACCCGCGTGCAGGCATGTTAGGAACGGGACAGCAGTATTTATCACCATCGCAGACGCAGGCATGCATGCTGATTGCGCATTCTCTTCTTAAACTGAAACAACCGATAAGGCTCAACGCCGTGGATATCTGAAGGCTTCCTGTGTTTTTGCAATTCTCCCAGAAGTTACTCTGCTTTAGCAAAACCAATATAGAACATAGCTGGGCGTGGCATGCAAAAGTTCCACTTCGTCTAAAACAGGGTCATACTTCGAGGAACGCTATAATGCCTTTTAAGAGGAAACAGGTCCCGGCGAGCTCACTCACGCTGAAATCGAAACACGCAATGTCGATCGACGTTTGAAATTGAACGTTCGCTAATGGGGGGTGTCGTTAGTCGCAGTGCATAGCAAGTTGTGTGCAGAGCGCAAAGCATCAGGCAAAGATATTTCCCACTGCTCGAAACGCAATTGGTGACATCTGATTGCGAGTTTCTTTGCGTTTCAGAAAATTCCATAGTTCCAACCGGGAAACCGGTAATGAACGGACGAAAATAAAGCTTTAAGGACACAACAGACTGCTCTTTGGGTGGTCGAGAAGCAAGGTTATATCTAAACGCGGACACCGGAAAAAAAGTTCGAAAAACTAGACTCCCTGCAAGCAAGAACGCAAAGCATGGCCGCCAGTAAAGCGGGCCTCGTGGAGCTAGAGCAAGAACGCGTCGTCAGAAAAACAAAGACCCGGAAGTACTGTCTTTGCACTTTTTGTATATAGCGCTTTTTTATCAACAACAGTTCAGAACAAACCAGCGCATCTCGTTACACCTTTGGTTGACCCGCTAACTCAGCAAGCTAGGCAACTGCCTCTCAAGGCGTGGACCTCAACGTACCCAAATAATGACCTCCTTGACCTTAAGTAAAAAAATAATTCTAAACTTAGTCATTGGGGTCCCAGTTGTAACCTTCATGGTGGCCCAGAGAGCGCGTGTGCGCCACATCGTGCGTACGGTGCGATTTCACTGTAACATGTTATGTTTGGCAATCTCAACGCACTGCTTGTTGCACGACGAGTGAGAAGATGACGCCGCGAGGTGCTTCCAACAGCTATTTAGAACCCACAGGAATTTCAGCCAAATGAGACTTTTCTTTCCTGTGTCAAACATTTATAAAGAGATCCTCAAGTTGTTTTCTGAGCATATGAAGAAACTCATATTGTAAACGTAAATCGGTTGAAGACATCGCTAATTGCATGACATAAAACCTGGGAAATGTCATCTCAGAAGCTGGGGTTGTTTTCGAGATGCAGATGACGATAAAGTTCAATTCTCACATGCAATGCAATTATCTCATCACCATAAACATCACTCGCAACTATCTGGTGAAAACACAGATGGGAATGTATCGCAACGACCTATACTAGATAAACATCGGAACAGCAAATGTTGAAATCACCCGAATCGGTCCATGTTGAACAGAAAAAACATTCATACTAATGTATTAGCACTGCTTAACAGAGCAATTACGCAATTACTTAATCCAAGAGCGCTCACCAAGCGAAAAAAATCCCGCCTCAGCAAGCATATGCGGAGTGGCTCTGGTGAAGTGCCAGTTGTTGAAGGTCTGCACCCGATCTCTCATTGACCGCATGCTCGGAGTAACCGGATGCTCGCACGGGAACATTATCCGAAGATCTCTTCTCTGCTGCTCCGTCAGCTCGCTTCTCGCAACGAGCGCAGCCGACGATTGCTGCGGAAACGAACACTCTTTCCAGCAACACCGTTCGATTTTTGCGCATTTTTCAAACGAAGCTGAGCGAAAAACAGGTTTTGGTCGTTCATTCATAAAACATCGAATCATACGGGACTTCCCCGTTGGGAGAATAGTGTCATTTCGCATCTTGAGAATACAGATAGCTGAGAGGAGCGTTCGTCCCATACATTCGAGTAAATATGGTACACCTGTTTTGATCCACCACACCACCCCTGTGACAGGGCCATTAGCTTCATTCTAAGCGTCAACAAACACAAACCGTTTGGTTCCGCTTCAGAAGGATTTTAACCATCATGATACTTTAAACAAACAATATTGACCAGATTTAAGTTACAAAAATACAACCAACCCGGCGATCCATATCCGGGATGTTTCGACTCTCCCTTCCTTGCGCCATTGTGCAGTGAGGAAAGTGTGTGATGTGTTCCGTGTTCGGATTGTCCAACCTCCTCCAGTTCCTGAGGACACCCCCACAACAGAAACACTGGGTACGATCCAAGTTACCCAGGTAGAACCAACCCGAGGCGGCCATGTCCTCTGCTGATGGGGCCGAGTCACTGGACCAATCAGCAGTGAATGTTTGGAATCGGTGACTTTCACGGTACAAGTTAAGTGAACGGATGAGTCTGGCTTGGTCGGGGTTTTGGATGGTCGCTAGTTGGCGATGAATGGGAACGTCGTATGTTGAAGGAGGAGGGGGTGCGACTGGCCTGGCAGTTTGAAAGTTGCGCATGTCCAACCCTTGGTAGTGTCGGACGGGCGCCAGGCTTTAAAAGAAAAGTGGTATTTTTGCATGGATGCTTCCAAAAACAGCACAAACTTTAAATTCCTAACTGAACAAAACAGTAGTTGTATGTGAATGTTTCCCATCAGTAGACACCGCTCTTGGAAGCACAACTTTGATAAATAAATGAAAAATTTCGCAATAAACAGCAGCATCTGCAGTGGAAACGTCATATCACAATGTTCATTATTATCATTATATAAAACCTTATTATTATATCACAATGTGTAAAATGCATCTTCACGTTTCGGAAAGGCAAAAAATTCTCTCAAAACCTTGAATGCTGAGAAATCATGCCGCTCACGAGGCAACACATTGACACCATCATTGCATTGCTACTCACGCAATTTCTACAATCTGCACAGTTTCTACAGAGTTTCAGGTATGGACACGTTGATTTAAGCAAGGATATAAATATGATAAAATAGTCCCGCCGATAGTGCGACAATGGTCAGACAATTCTGACTGTTGATTCGCATTACCATTATGATCATAAAAAGTATTGATCTGACAGATATTGGCAAGGTTTTAAAAAAACGTGTACCAAGTTTCGAGAACTGGGGTTTCTAGGAAGGGCAGGCGTTTCATTTTGCTTTTACGTGTGGGGCTGAGGACCAAGGCGATTGGCAACTATCTACCAGTTATTCACTATAGCTAAGCCACATAAATATCAGTCTGGCAAGTACTCACGCATCAACTCCTTTAGACAAATGCTATAGCCAGAACTCATTTTTTCTAGCGGACCTCTGCGGTCGTCGTTATTCCAAGGTAACTAGTTGAATAATGAAACTTGAAAGCAGGTCGCTGACTTTCCGAAAAATGCATGTCCTTCAATTGATTACAACTTTCAGAAATAAAAAACGAAACTGTGCAAAACCTCCTTGATGCACTTCAAAACGTCTTTATTTGTTTCAGTGACTTAATCTGACAAATACTGGCAAGGCTAGGTTTTTTTTCGGTCACATACCGAAATTTTTTGACCGTGAAAAATTAAGTCAATTCTGTCATAGTGTCCAAAAATATAGACTAGTGAGTAGTGTTACAGCGAGTTTTAAAGCTACTGTATTATGGGACAAATGACCGAAATGCCTCTGCAAAAGAAAAACACACTTCTTAAAAAGTTAACCTGTGCTGTGGCACAAGACGGTCAAAAATTAAAGCTTCGCATGGATATAAATGAAGGGTAAACCACCAGGACGTACCTCGAATTAGAAACATGCTGGAGTCCTGGAGCTGAAGCAAACGAGGTCTGCGGCGTGGACGCTGCACGGGAGGCCTGACGTCGTGGAGCGGCTCCAAAGAGTGTCTCGCCGGCAGATCGAGTCTGTGCAGGTCCGGCCTGTAACGGTATTTGGAAAATCCCGTTTCACAATAGTGCCATGAGGAAGTGAGAGAGTTCCGGACTCACGTAGCAGCAGGTAGTTTCACAATGTTTATGTTTTTCACTCCTGCACAACTGTTCAGGGATACCCGAACTAAACGTAAAATGACAGGGATATGGTTGGCCATGGAATGGACCATTTCTGAATGTCACCCTCCCGCTTGCAAAGATTCTGCATTTGCTTCATTCAACCCAATGCTACACAACAAGCAGAGCAGCTGATAAAACTAACTCTTGCAAAAGCATAGCACAGAATATTGATCAATCGCACAATAGGTTTCAAAGCTTTCCAAAAGACAGAGAATTCCCGAAAACGGAGGAGTGATACAAACCGGAATTTTCTAGTTCTAGAGTGAAATTCTATGAAACAAAAACTGCAAGAATGCATTTAGTCCCAAATAAAAGCGATTTCTTTTGTAGTTTGCTTCAAAACGTACACGGCTTCGATCCTCGATTCAATAAAGCTGCTTTACACAAAGTTCCTGAATATATTTTCGGAATTTAACATCAGCGCTGACAACAAACGTAAAGCATTTTAAATGTTTTTTTACCTGCTTGACAGTGCTGTAGGAGTGAATGGAGACTACAGTTACCCGCAAGTATCGAAAGCAACTGCTGTTATGAACGAACTGCTGGAAAGAATATGCGTAGGAAGAGTTGGCTACTGCGTCACAGACATTCCCCAGTTGGAGCAACACCGGGTTACATCCTGGACTTGCCAAACTGTGCAACAGCTTTAACCAGGGTCACGGCCAAATTGCATGGCGACACCGTGGCATCAATACATAATGAAATCGACTTACTGCCGCGGAAGATCTGCCACCAAATCGATCCAAAGGCACATTACCACAGTCATCCTGGCCCCTTGCAAAGCGACATGTCGGTCTGAACAAAACAAAAAGTCTGTTATATTATGAGCATTGTTGTTTCGCCTATGCGCAGTTTGCCCTGAACGGATGGTGTAAATTGTATAAAAAACGACGAAAACTTTGCAGGTGGAGTGCACTGGTTAAATTTTAGGAAATTTCCAGGAGTGATACAACGTGATAAATGTCAAAAACACTTTTAGTTTTTGAAACTTTGCAGAAAGAGAACAAGATCAATATAATGCAGGGCGTATTTTGTAAATGATCGAATTTCAGCTACTCTGACAAACTTGGCCAAACAAGAACTGCGCTGTAACTCAGTGTAAACAAAAGCGTACTTACGTAGGAAGCAAAACGAAGGGTGCAAATTAATCAGGACAGGAAAAATCATACAAGTCTGTAAGCTGCGATTGACTAATGCGAGGTAAGATCATTAATAATCGTGTGCATTTCGAGTCGAACTCCGACTACCCGGTGTAGCTAGACCTGGACGTTGAAGGTGATATTATATTAATCAACCTAACAAAGTCATTGTGCAAAAATCTTTGAGGCCGAGAGCAGGCAAAATGATTTAGACCAGGAGGAGCAAAAGTAGAAATCAAAAAGCAGAAAAGCCAGCATCACACTACAAAACGTTTATTGAGATATCTGAAAACGGTTTAAAGCAGTGGTTTTCAACCTTTTCCATGCAGCGACCCATTTTGCAACCCAATTTACCCTAACGATCCCCTTCCGAAAATTTTCAGTCATGCATATGCAATGCAGTTGTATTGTATTTGCACAATAGAAAATCGCAATAACTAAAAAATGACTTACGATATCACTATGTTGAACACAGACCCATTTATTGAATTCATACACATGGCAGCACCAGTGAGAGAGACCCGTGCTGTATGCAAATCACTCCACAGCATAATTCATTGAAAACTAGAATAACTCCCAAATTAGCTACCGCATTCATATATCTAATTTAGAAACACAACACATTCTTACGTCAAAAAGTTATTAGTTCATTGCCAAACGCAACAGTTCTGTAATGGTCATGTGCGTCCGCAGAAATTTTTTCATGGGAAGGGCGACGTCAACATTTTGCTTATAATTTTCAAGTTGCTGATAATGCATTGTAAATGGACATTCACAAAACGCATTACTCTTTCTACACCACAAAGAAAACGACCCATGTTACGGTAACAATCACAAAAAATGCGCTTCGTTGTCAGCGATACCCAGGACCCAGGTATACTACAATAATTTACACAGTAGGCCAGAGGTCTCCAAAATTTTTTGTCCGAGGGCCACATAAGCTATTACTCAAAGGTTCGAGGGCCGGCCATCATAGTCATACGTAATGTAAGTGTTTCAGGAAAAGCTAAACTCTACCAAATGAACATGTTTTTCGTAAATATATTATTTTTTCATTATTGACAAAATGTCTTCGCGGGCACGATGAAATGGCTTTGCGGACCGGATTTGGTCCGCGGGCCGTAGTTTGGAGACTCCTGCAGTTGGCTATCAGCAGATTTTCAAAGCAAGATACCTCTCTTCAAGTAAGCATAAACATTGCCATGGTTTTCAACTAAACCACAAATTATGACTTTATTTTACCTAGCAAGCAGGGCCGCACCAAGCTGATACTTTTGTGAGGGCAAAATCATTGTAGCTTGGGGATGCTGTACCTGACAACTGAAAATGTTATTTAGCATTTCGGGAGGGGGAAATTGCCCGGTTGCGGGATCTGCTATCAAGACTTTTCAGTGTCACTTTGAAACAAGAGCTGTAAACGTTTGGGATCTCGTCCAACACGGTCAATAAAACTACGCTTGTCTTTGCTAATTTTTTCACAGTGAACGCTTATCATATGCAAAGCGGACAATTCGTCCTGTATTTCGACATGACTGCGGACAACCTTCCAGAATTAGAACACCGCACACAGGCTTTACAAAATTGAGTAGTTGAATTAAGAAAACTCGCCACAGCAAATAAAGCTTTGCACTCAGTATTCGCTCATACGTCAGAACTAATCCTTTACGATTAAGACGTAATCACACTAGCCTGCATAGACGTATTCTAACAAGCTACGTATTTTTATACTGCGTGAAATAAACCCTACATGAGTGTAGCTTGGTACTCTGGTACATTTGTTACTATCAGTGGCGTTGCTGACGAGGGGAAGGTTCTGCAAACCGCCTTCCTCCTGGCAAGTTAAATTTAAAAACTGGGCACCCACTTAACGTATATGTTGGTATTAATATTCTTTTAGTTTTCAGTAGGTTACCGTTTTTACGTTTTTCCAAAGTTTTTAGGAGTATTTTCCAATGATTTTACATCGGGATTCGCTAACACATTCGCCATTCGTACATTTTTTCTGAGTGTTGGCTAGTGGGTCCTCTACAGTCGCCAGTGGGCTCCCTTCAGCTAAGTTTAACCCCCTGGCCCGAATCTCCACTTACGCCACTGGTCGCATCGCACTAACAATGGATTTTATTTTTCAAACTGTGGAAACATTGCTACAGATTCACTCACGCTTCTTTTCACAAAGTATAAATGCATGTGGCTTACCGCTATCAGCCGTCACTGTCTCGTTGCATTGCCTGACAAGAAATTTGCGTTCAACAGTCACATGCAAGCAAAACGCCTGCTACCGTAACACGAAGTGAACCTTCGAAGATTTGTTGCCATGTTATTGTTACGCAATGAAGACCAACTGAAGAACGATCTGTTCGCAACTTTCGTACCTGCCTCTGCAGGTAAAGAAGGGTGCATTACTGCATGACACTAGAACAGTGAACCTGGCGCTTGTGCAGTGTGAGTGTTATACCGGCAAATGAACTGTCGTAGCAAGAATTAAATCAATTGTTCAGAAAATAAACTGCTGATTTCAGGATTTCTATAAAGTTTTGACCCTCAATCTCAATTTCTAGGGGAGAGTGCAAATGCCCGTTTTGCACCCCCTCCCACTGCGGACGCCCATGGTTATGGTCATAATCACACTCAAAACTCTGTTATGTTCATAATCATACTTAAAAGAATTTTAAATGATAAAGTAGGCTATCAGTAGTGCCAGGTGATCCAATTATTTTTGTCAGAGCAAGAAACGGTTCAAGATACGAAATATGAAATTCAGAAGATTTATGAATTTTTCATCAGAAGCTCTCGCGACCCCAGAAAAAGGCAAACGACCCCCAGGTTGAAAACCACTGGTTTGAAGACTTGGTTTGAAGATTTGTTTTTGACATCTGACTAGTCGCTGCTGCTTTTAAAAACAAATAGGCTTCTCGTCATGCCTAGTTTTTCAAAAACTTGTCCTGCGAAGTCAGTGAGAAAAAGTTTTCAGATTACAATTCTTTTAGACCAAGAACCGAAAACAGTGTGAAACTATGAAGTCTAACAAATTCCCATCAGGTGCAAAAGGCACACACAAAAACTTGGAATGCAATCATGAAGGACATCTCAAACCAAGTCTCTCTTTCAACGTTAAAAAAACACTGAAGCAAAACGATTGAACGATCAAATAAATTTTGTTGTTCAAGCACTGTTTTTTAACCATATCAAGTGCAATAAAATTATTGGTTTGGTGACCTTTTATTCTAAACAGATATATTACCGAACATATGCGATAGACCATGGAAAAAGCATTAATGTAAGAGTACTACAGATTGGAAAAAGGTTTGTAATTTACCGCAAAATCGGCACCAGTGATACGACAGCAGGAGATGCTTTCGACAATTAACACGGCCAACAAACAAGCGTCACACAAACTTGTGCATGCTGAGGAGGAACGGGTCGGTCCGGGAAGAAAGGTTTCTCAGCGTGCTGGAGCAGGCAAAGCACTTTACTTCGTCGTATTGCCCGGTGTGGTAAAAGCCAGCAGAAGCAAATTTCCGAGCATCAATAGACACTGATGCAGGGAACCGTTGAAAAGAAGACAGGCGGTAGCTCTCCCGTTGAATTTGTTGAGTTTCTGATAAGCAACACAACACATGTCCTACACAACAGGCTGCTGATCTATTTTAGAAGTTCTTTGAGCTCCAGTAGAAATGTCTTATTTACAGTACTGGAAAACCAGTAAAGATATAATCGGCAGCGCCACTCAAGCAATGATTCAGCAATTCCTCCCGAGCAACGCAACTTCTACGACGCCTTAATGAATGCTGCGTTGGTTCTTGGTTGTGAAAAAATAGCAGCACGGCGCGTGAATCATTTTCTTGCACTCGTTCCATACCGCCTATAATGGAGCCTGGACATGCCGAAAGTATCGTTTTTCAAGTCTTCAGTACGACCCGACCGGGAAGTGATCCTAGCGTACCCGCTTAGCGCCGCAAGCTCATCCTATTGTACAAATCAGTCGGTTATTTAAAATAACTGAGAAGTAAATTTTATTCGAAACGTTTCCAAGCACCAAAACGCACCGGAAAAAAACGGCTTTACTTAAATTAACTGATGCTTCACCACAAAATTTCCCCACCTGAATGTCCTTCTGGGCCGTCGCATGCCACTGCAAAAAATAATCATAATACATTATTGTCAACAACCGTCTCTGATGCGAGTTTTACCAAATACAGACAAAAGCAAACTAATGTTTTAAACGGTAATTACAACAACTTTCTAGATGGTACGCAGCAAATTGTTTTACAGGAAAAACCAAAGTAATGTATAACAGTGTATGTCACGAATATAATGTTCTTTAGTCAGTCAAAACATCACATGTTCAGGTCTTGTATCGCTTTGGTGACAGTAAGGAAATGTTTTTATAGATATTTCTCAATTTAAGAGAGTTCGCAGTTTTTAGGTAGAAACTCAGGGTTTCGAAGGGCAAATATAAAAAGCGACCTGAAGTTCACAGAAAAATAAGGTGCAAGCCGACCTACAGCGAAGATAAAGAATATCATGTCAACACGTGTGCAGCTAAATAAGGTAAACAACATTTCGCAGTGCGAGCAAACGATGTCGTTACCCGAACTGCGTACACGCAATAAATCTCGAATAGGTGCTGTCCAGTCAAGATTACAATTTTTTTTATTTTTACCTTTTATACTTCATGCCAGTTTTTTTTAAGGAAAATGTTAGGTGCAAGTATGGACCTGCAGGGACCCGATTTCTCTGATTCTAGGGGCCCGAATCGGGTCCCTAAAACGCCTTAAAAAACTGCTTTATGCATAGGGATGTTGTATGGCCAAGCTTATATGTGTGTGCTACGAAGAATTCATGCGCTCTACTAACATTCACAGAAAACTCTGCGTCCCTGCATTGAGGTAACGAAACCAAATCATTTGTGAACATTTATGCTTGACAGAAGTCACTATCTAATGAACGTGTTATCATGCGAAACCATCTTTGCAAATAAAATTTGAAAATTAGTTAGGTGACAACTGCCAATGCATTGGTTACTTTTTCTTTTACGAGTTCACAACATGCCCGGTAGTCCAATGACTTTAATTAGATTTCGACAAGTGGAACTTCTGGCGTATTTGCATAGCTGCAAATGATGAAAGTGTTCAGATCAATGTTTCAGACTACATTCAGGTGTTGTTATTGTTGGATCAGGATAAGATCAGTGTGTGAAACATAGCGTTTTACCTGTTACTCATTTTTTTTCTTAAATTATTACATATTTACTTGACTTGACGAAAAGTTATTTTGTTGTTGGGCTATGAGCAATGAGCATCCTGTACACTGATATGAAGCTGAAATCAACATGACATTAAATACAGTCGTTTATTGTAGTTAATTCTGCGTACTGAAACAAACATGATATCAGATAGTTATTGAACACGAATTTTAAAAAACGGTGGTCACCAACATTGATGCTGGTCCGTGATATAAAACGGCTCTGACTCGTACTTTTTGACTGGTTCAGTACTATGCGGCATAGTACTGTTGTTTTTAAGTTATGTTTCACACACAGACCTTACGATTTCATTTGAATAAGAGATGATGCCTACCTAGTAGGTGAAATGTATGCTCTGTAAAATCTTAGTATTTGATTATATGCTGAGAAAGGATTGCTTTCGATAGACAGTACTATGTATCAGTACCAATCACGAATGTACCGAGATTAAACGCATACTCGAAAATTAATTTTCATATTGCAGAAAAACTTTTAGGTTGATATGTTTTACCTGTTGTATTCCTATCATTCAGCTGTGAAACTGAAAGACCGGAATGACGGGAAGGGGGAGATGATGTCTTATGGACTTCCTGACATTCGTCATCAAAGATTTTGAGATAATGCTGGGTCGTATCAGCTTTGGGAAGACTCCCTGCCCTCACGATCATTCGATATTTTCTTGAGGATTTCACAGGCACAAAAAGTTGAATAATTTGTATAAAACACAAAACAAACATTGCATAGAAATTGCCTAATACTATTACTTTGTCTCTCAGTCTAAAACTTGGCAATGTATAAGGATTCTGCTTATAAACTGCACTCTCTGGTATGTTGTAGTGCTCGTCTTTGCAGAACAAAACCACTTTTGATGCACTCTTTTCCACTGAAAAATTGCCACAATCTTCACTAAAGTTTGGTTGAAGTTTGCAGTCTTTTTCATCATCACAAAAGCATTTCCCAGTTGTTGCTGACCTTAAAATTTCTCTTTCTGAAAAATAAGACTCTTTCCCAACAGTGCAGTCACAAAATAGCTTACTATCACAACGTGGAAATGTAAGCAGATCTGATTTAAATTCCCTATTTTCTTCATGCTCATCATTATCCTTATCGCTCATCTCATTTTTTGAATAGTCAAGGTTAGTCTTTATGCAATGCTGGAATCTCTCTGATATTTGCTTCACATTTTTCAGTCTTTCAGGAAAGACACTAGGTGAAATGTCATTAGTTAAGTTACTTACTATGTTATGACAGAGATTGCCAATTTTTTCTTCAACTTGAATGTCTTTTGCACAGAAAACTTCATGTATATCCACTCCACGAAATAAGCAAAAATTATGAAATAAAGTGAGTGACTTTTTATACAGTAGAATCCAGAAAAGAGAAGTTTCACTGCTGGTATCAAGGTGCTTGGCTGTTTCTGGTACATGATTAGATAGCAAACAGCTTAAGGGAAAAATTAAACAACCTTCCTGCAGTAGATCATGTTCATTCAACAACAAATCAGCCACGATTGACGATCTTGATAATAACTGAAGTTCAGGTAACCATTGCACATGATTTTTACAACTTCCAATCTTAGGATGAAGCAATTCATCATCATGCAACGTATTCAACTTCTGGAGTCTACATAAAAATTCACTGTTTGGGACAAAACGTTCCTGAAAATATGCATGATTAACATGGAAACTTGCAACTACTTCATCTCTGACCAGAATAACAGATATCCCTTTCCGTGTTGACATTGATAAAAACAAGGAGAACCCTGAGAAGGTTGCCAGCTCTCTCCCCAACAGTCGTGTGAGTGTTGACATGATTATGCCCTTACCGGTGATAAGAACAAGGTGGACATGTAGGCTTAAGACAGCTACCACATGTCATTCAATAATTCAAGTACTATAATCAACACTACCTTGCAAACATTTTTTCAAGCTTTGCAAAAATGCATTGTTGAAAACCATACTGCAGCTAGACAGCACCTCACAGCACAGATGTTTACATCCTAAACCTTTAGAAATAACACAAACACAATTAAAAGTCTATTTTATTATGTATTCATCAATAGCATTGATGTTTGAAGCACTTTTCAACAACCTCACACCACTGAAAAAGGTTTTAAAAATAGCTGAAATTACACAAGACAACAACAAAAGTAATGTTAAGGTCAGTTAAAACTAAGATTAATACACTGCTTACCACAGGTTTAAAAAGGTAATGTCAAAGGGTTGAGGCAACCATACAAAATTTGCAGTGAAACAAATAATTGACTCATGCTAAAGAGAAAACAAAACAAAGTTGTTATAACAGCCTGATAACTACTGAAGGTTTTGGATGGTATAATGCATTACAATTGCATAAGACCAGCTTTAGCACACCCAAAAGTTGCTAAATTTGGAGATTCAATTTGATCAGACTCAGATCATGAAATTAGCAACACATTCATGAGATCTTTTCTAAATTTAATATAAAACTTACCTTCAAAATCCCCTGTCTATTGAAAAATCGCACCATTACAGCATTCAGTTTAATTTCCATAAATCTAGCTTTATTAGTGAAGAAGCTCTTACAATTGCATGCTTTGAATCCAACTTGCAGAAATTCAAGAGGAAACAATATTCTTATGAGATTTACAAAAATGCTTGTCAGCATTATCATTACTTCATTGTGCAATGAATCTATTACCAAGGTGTGTTTGGACGCCTAGTTCTCAACCTGCTTAAATTGTGTGACACCATTGCAATGCTACACTACTGCATAACTTTTGACACATTTCCTCTCTGGTTTTCACAGATATTTTAAATATGTGAAAATAGCAAATGTTCAATGTGACAACATTAAACCAATTCATTCTGGTGGCTTGAACTTGCCTACAACGCATCTTGCTGAATAAACCATATAACCGCATTTCGCATATGAAACTTTGTACGCAGAGCAAAAGACACATTTATTTACTGCTATAAACTGTTCCCCTTAAACAAAAAGTAGCTCGCCCTTGGGAGATCTACAGCCTAAACAACCCCACCCTGGTCCTTAGCAGCCTCCTATGCATTTGGAAAGCCATTGCAGCACCACTTCAAAATAATCAGTGGGCTGAGTCATATGAAACAATAAAACACTACCATTAATCATGATGGCATCATTCATTTGTATCCCCTATGCTTGTGTTTCATCAAAATAAATGTATTGCCACCATCAAGCATATACTTTTCCACTACTTTCACATATGTATCAAGTTTATTCATATATTTGTGTGTTCCTCATCATTGCAATGTATGCATAAGACTTGCACATTGCATGTGGGAGTGAAGACGTTATACACAATAAAACAACTGCAAGGGCTTTTTCTTAACTTCTTGTAAGTGGCACAGATAACACTTAGTGCAGCGTACAAGTCTGTTTCAAAAAAAAACTTTTCTAGTTACCACCTAGTATCTTTGCTAAACTTTTCTAATTACCATCTAGTATCTTGCAACACGGGTTAATACACTGGGGCTAACTAAAACACATCAAACAAGTTTGCACACAGGCCAATATGCTGGCAGCATTCCCTCTGACCACAGCCAGGGACAGGCACTGGTGGAACCACTGTCATGCCCTGGGGTCACCCGAAATCTCAACGAACTTCCTTAGACAGTTCAAAAAAGGGACAGTGGACTTGCCATACACACCAGTGGTTTCAATTGCAACTGGTTGAAAGTAATAATGTCAAAGACTAGCCTAAGGGTAAGTTAGTGTTATATTAATAAGGTTTAAACCATGAGAAAGGATGACTATAATAATGAGGAATATACAAGTTAGCATATATTTCACAAGGGTTAATATTGGTTAAAAGTACAACTTTTATTTCTTTTTGAAAGCATAGAAAGGTTGTATTTTCAAATTTGAAACCAACGATTCCCAAATCTTAACTCTTATAATATAAGCAAGAGATTTTTGTCCAGTCACCATTCTTTTCCTGGGAACTATATATTCTTGAGATGTTTTTGTCTAGTATTATATGAATATCTATTGTCCAACATTGTGAATAAATTGTTAAAAACTGATCATATCAGGCTTGAATTGATACATCAATTTTGCTATTTGCAACTTATCAAGGTCATTAACTTGATTAAGATTCAAACTTTTGAGTTGTGCATGGAGTTTTTCAGCATTTGATCCATATGAACTAAATGTAATCAGTCTTATAATTTTCTTCTGCATTGTTCTTATTGGTTCAATTAAGTACGTTGAAGCTGATCCTCAACTGGCCTAGTTATTGCATACTGAAGGTGAGAGCAGACCAGACTCACAGCATACTAAGCCTGTAACCAGGGGGAGCAGAATCCCGCTACAAAATTTTTCACTCCCTGGATAAATGCGTTGGACAAAATATAGAACTATTAGAGAAAGTTTGAAACATTTGGGCCCCTCTCATAAAACCCTTCGCTTCCCCTAGTGTCCCAAGCTGGTTACAGGCCTGTAGTATACCATTATTTAAAAGGAATTAATGGGAAGGTAATATCTGATCTTTTGAAAAGCTCTTCAGGCTTTGGATATTTGTTCTTTTACTTGAGCTATGTGCGAGCTTAAGGATAGCTTGTATCTAATGCTACTCCCATGTATTTAACATTCTCAAATTTGGATATAATTATTATATATTATAATATATGATCATTAATGAGTGAATATTCATATCAAAGTCCAAAGGTATTTTCTGCTTTGTAATCAGCATGTAATGAGTTTCATTATAATTTCGTAATATTTTATTATGTTTCAACCAGTTCTCAATATTATTTACAGAAGTTCCTCATTAAACTTTTTTTAGATCACCGAGGAGTAAAACTAATACTGACTTTCCCAGGTGTAATTTTTACAAGAAAACGCAATTGAACAAAGACTTCTTGAAAAAAGTATTATCTATAGATAGAAAAATATGATTGGGGGGAATGGGTACATTTACAAATGCTGGATGCTTGAACATTGTTTTGTTTCTTGGTAAAATATATTACTTAGTTTTTCTTGACGTCTTAAAACTATAGCCTATGCTATAGGAATCCAAAATAGCTACACACTCCAAGTAAGATATGAATCACATTTTTATTGGTAGTGTCTATTTTACCGCCGATTTTCTGGTGTCAACAGATGGGCTGGAGCTATTGTGCTGCTAGTCTGACACAATTCGAATGAAAAGATCAGTTTGCATCCAATCAATGTGCTGCTCATAGTGTAGTGGTTATGTTGCATGTCTAGTATGCCATTGGTTTTTGGTTCGAATCTCACCTTAGAGATTTTTCTTCTTTTTGCTTTTTTAAAAACTTTTCCATTAGGTGTTACCTTTAGGGTTCGGTTAGGGGTTAGCATTATATTATGGTTAGGGCTTTGGTTTAGCATTAGGGATTAGCATTTGGGTTAGAATTTAGGGGTTAGCATTGGGGGTTCACATTAGGGGTTAGCATTAGTGCTAGGGTTAGCATTATCATTTGGGGTTAGGGTTAGCATTAGGGTCATGGGTTACTGTTACAGTTAGGGGTTAGTGTTTGGGTTAGTTATGGTTTATGGTTAGGGCTTGGCTTTAGGGTTTATCTTTTGTTTTTACTTAGTTTCAGCCAAGCTTTGGACTGGCAGCACAATAGCTCCAGCCATGCCATTGCCGTCGGCATTTTGGCAACAAAATAGACACTGCTATTTTTATTTTCTGATAAATCTCATTGTTTTGAAGCTTCCTGGTTTTCAATCACAAAAATGCCTAACTATGAAACAAAACAAATAGGCTAGAACAAAAAATTTTACTTCAGCCAATCAGGCAGTCTACCTACTCAGCCTATCACTATCAGAGATGAGCGGACTGTCAATGTCATATTTTGTGCTCCAGATCCAGTTCAGATTTATTAAAGTCAGTCCAAGTTCAACCACAGTCCAAAAAATGTTCAATCATGTAAAGCCCAAGTCCAAATTAAGCCCAAAAATTTTTAAAAAGGCAGTGGTTATAGATACGCCTGTGTAACCCCTAAGCTAAGGCTAACCTAACCCTAGCCTAAAACTAACCCGTAAAGGTGTTAAAAAAAAAAAAGTAAAGTCGGCAAGGTGAGAGTTGAACCAAAAACCACTGACATAGCAGCCGTAACCCATCACCCCTAGACCAGTGGTTGTCAACCTTTTTTGTATTGGTACACCCTTTAGAATTTGCTCGAAAACCTGTACACCCCTGCCATGCACTAAAATCTACTACTGCAAATATGCAAAATTCAAGCGATTATTAAGTTGAAGACGTTGCTTAGCCGATTTCAAATGGAAAACCTCGCAATGTTTGAAGTATGTGCTTGTATCTGCCATATTTAATCTACTATACACAAAGTTGATTTTTCTAGATCAACATTCTTCACTGAGTTTCTCTTTTTTGATTTATTTGTGATGAGAGCAGAAAATCCCTCCTCGCAAAGGGAGTTTAATGGCATGCGAACAAAAACGTAAATCGCTTTTTGACTGAGATTTCAATAATCAGGGATGCTGAGAAGTGATACTCAAAAATTAGGGTAGTTTATAAAAGTTATACAATCTGCTTTTTGGATCAAGTCTGATGCAACTCAATAGTTTGAAGTAGCTCAATTCGAATTTCTCATCTGTAATGGGCCCGCGCAATCCATAGCAGAGAAATCAGATTCAAATAAACGTCTTTTGGAAAGTAGACTCACTTCGAAGCTTTGTTGTATAACATCGAAATGCTTGTGCACAATTGGTTTTATTTTTTATTCTAGGTTTGTGTCTTCAGTCTCACAATTAATAGTTTGGAAGAAATATTGTAAGCATTCAAAATCTGAAATATCGCCTGTTGATGCTTTACTTTGCCACAACTTCAACTTTTGTTTGAACGCCTGAACCTTACTGGCAACTTCAAAAACGTCACACACATCTCTACCCTTGCAACGATAAATTCAAACGATTTGTGCTCTGAAATATTGTTGAAACGTGGGAGAATTTTGCAAGCCAAAAGTTGTCTTGAAAACTTGTGGACATTGAGTGTTCATCTTCAGCAAGGAAAACCCACAACTCTCGCTGCAGTTGAAGCACCTGTCTTAAAACTTTTCCTCTGGATAATTATCGTACCTCAGCATGATATAGTAACCTCATTGCCTCTGCTTACATGTGTTTGACTAGTTCTGAAAACATTCAATGTTTCTTTGAATGTGATCAGATTAAATTCACAATTTTTACGACATCATCAAAAACAATCTCCAGACCTGACCGTTTGTTGTTTTCTTCCATCAATCTCTTAACACAAATATTTCTCAATGAATCATACAATGAGTTGAAACACAATCAAGGGAAACGATTTTGACATTTTGGACAACTCCATTAGTAGAACCTTGCATGGCTGCTGCTCCATCTGTAGTAACTGACTTACATTTCGTCCAATCCAAACCACGTTCCTCAATTAACGGATTGAATTTAGCGGAAGTGGCTTGAGCAGTTGCGCAAAGTCCAAGAACTTTTGGACAGTACAAGTAATGCTCGAGAATTGTTTTTTTCCTCATCGGCAAACCTACAATACACAACCAATTGCACCTCGTCTGAAGCATCGGCTATTACATTGGGATGGATGCAAAACAATTGAGGTTTCTGCCGCTTGTGAAGAAGATGTTTCAACATATCTTCTGAAATATAAAGACATCAAGATTTAGTTGCCTTGCCTGATAGTGGAATTTGTCTTACTCTATCAACAGCTTTTTTCCTTCATGCAAAGGTCAGCTGTAATTTCAACACAGGGAAGAACTACAAATTCCAACTCAGTATACAGACATTTTTTCTGCGTAAGGATATGAGCCGTTTTCAGGGAAGCAAGTACTAAATCATTATTTCATTCTTTTATCACATTATTCTCAAAAGACGAAAGTTGTCGACAATGACTTTCAAGAGAAGCCTCAAATAATGCCCTTTGCACCACCCTCGGCGGCATGTAATATGCCACGACTGATCTTGATGGATGTGATTTCATGTTTTTTTTTAAATGTCCTGGAGCCAAATTACTATTACCAAATACAGTTGTACAAAACAGGCAATGCACTGAATGGTATGGTTTCAGCATAGCATTTCTTCTTTTTTACGACAAAATCCACAGGCGATGTAGTCATCATGCCATTTGCGTTTCTTTAAAATGTAGACTTTTTTCGTCTGAATAGCTTTCTTTGCAACAGTACGCAGCTGATTCACGACGTTATCCCCTAGAAAGTGGTTTACATTGTATTCAGCATGTGATTTGCTGACATCCTTACTCTCCCCTGATTCACCGAAATCTTTACTTTGACAGTTACTATGATCTTTTTCACAACTATCTCTCGCTACTTAAGTATTTTTTTTTAAATGCATCGGCCCATTTTCTTGAGGGTAAACAACTGGCTGCAATAACTTTCAAAAGTATAAGATGATAATAGTTCAAAATCTGAACTGAAAGGTTGCAAAATTATAATGAACACACAGATCATTCGCTCCCTCTCAGTATTATATGGTTCTCGCTTAGCTTCAACTAACTGCTTGGAAACAATAATTATTGTTTATAATCGCTGCCAAGAAAAGCATGATTGTTACATTATATCTTACAAAAAATCAAGCTAGAGCAATCTTTTCCTCCCTTCTCTACCTGTGGAACTCCCGCTGCTGCGTTGAACGTGAAAGGATACGTGATCACGGGATGGTCACCTGACCAATATTACAAACAAACTGTCGAGAAAAGATGGACAATTCAGGAACTCACACTCCGAGAGGTACGGTTTTAAAAACTGTGCAAAGTAAACCAACTGATACAGAGCTAGGAAATTTATATGAGAAATGTAATTCTAATTGTTCTTCAAGAGCACACACCTGGCACATCCTTGCACACCCTATCACGGTGGTACACCCCAGGAAAATTCTGGTACACCCTGGGGTGTACAATACACCCAGTTGACAAGCACTGCCCTAGACTACGAGATCCACACCAGTGAACGACAAACTGACCCTTTATTTGAATTGCGTCACGCCAGCCGTATCCGTAGTCACTTCCATTGAAAAATGCAGCATTTTCACAACAAAAATTATGTATTTATTTTCCATCAACTCAGTCCAAATCCGGACCGGATCCTATATTTTAAAATGATTTACAGCCCGGATCCAATCCAAATTCAACAAATTTGCTATAGTCCAGTTCCAGTCCAATGCATGTCCAGTCTAATGCTCATCTCAGCTACCTAGTACCAGGGTTGCCAGATTGAAAATCAGAAAAAATGCCAAATGAGGTTAAAAAAGTGCCAAAAAAATGCCAAACACATCCTGAAAAACGCCAAAGCATTTTTAACAAATTCAGTACTTTTACGCATTATGCTATGTTTGCTACGCAGCATAATTTTACTGTGTGCTTAATATAACAGCATAACTCGTCACTGGGGCCAGCCAGTAGGCCTGAAGGTTTCTTTCCCAAAAGTAAATGGTGAAGTTGCTACTTGAAAAGGTTAAACTCTCCAGGGCTATCCACAAACATAACTCCGAAGTCTTTTCTGCTTCTTCCAGCTTCCACAACATGGTATTTGATAGTGCTGCATGGTTTGCTGTATCACTCTAAGGAATAGGAAGGATGGAGAAGTGAACCGTCCAATCTCAGAAAATCACTTTTTAACATTACATCTTAAGACAGAATAACAGTAATAAAAATCTCTATTTCCAACCTACAAAGCAATGAATATACACAAACATTATTTTTCATGCAACTGCAAAATTCCCAAACACAGATCAAAACAACCAAATAAAAGTACACACAAAAAGAAATGTTTTAATAATAGTCAAACAAATAAAAGTACACACAAAAACAAATGTTTTTAATAATAGTTTTAGCTCTGAAAAATGTCTGGCAGGTACACAAATTCTTCAAAGTATAAAAGAGATGCATCACTGTCCACCAACCCATTAGAATTATTTATGCTGCTTCCTCCAGAGTTGCCAGATTGAAAAAAAAAATGCCAAAATGCCAAACCAAAATTTTCATGCCACATGCCTTAAAAAACGTCAAATTTGAGCAATTTGGCATGAAAAACTCCAATATGGTAACCCTGCCTAGTACCTATGTGAGAAGTCGTGACGAATACTTCCTTCAGAAGGACGTGTCCAGTGTTGCCAGATTTCAAAACTCCCACGGCAGCGTTAGCGAACTCGTGGAAGGTTTAAATGCGTCCCCAGAGATTTACTGCCCGCACATGACTTACTATTTTCTCTATCGTTGTTAGTCATTTCACCAAGAGTTAGTTTTTAGTTGGAGAATTTTTTCAGCAATTAGCATCAACTAGTTAGATGTGTAGCAGTCACGTTAGCACGACCGCTACATGTGAGCAAAGACGGCCAAAGCAAGAAGGGAAAGACCAAGCAAGCGACACTTATAAGTGACTTCCATGCACATGGAAGTATTAGCTATCTTCATGACCTCACAATCCATCCTTCCCGAGGATCAATCCCGAACTGAGGGTGTGCAAACACAACCGGGTCGCAGACGTGTCAGTCATTCATTTGTTTGAGTAAACGTCTTTTTAATTTTTGAGTAAACACTTATTTCATGAGTCAGTTTTTTTTGTCGCCACTAGTGTTCTTGACGTCAGTCAATTTGATAAGATGTTATGATTTATGAGCTTGTGTTACGAAATTTTGATTGTAGTCTTGAGTTTGTTTTTTCTCTGCTGTTACTTCAGCCTTTCTACTTTTCACCTGTAACCTTTGCTTGCAATTTTCAGGACTGAGGATGCGTAATTTTACGTGAAATCGATTGCTATTGAAAATTTGCTGATCGATTCCTTGCTTACACCCATCGTGGAAAGTAAGTACACACTTTATAGACAAATTTCACAAAAGAATTAGCCAAAAGCAGCCAAAATTGGCAAAAACCTGTAGCCAAAAATAGCCAAGTCTGAAAACTAACAAAAAGCAATAAAAGTCACTAAAAAGTTATGTTTGTCGGTTGCGTGGACTGTAAAAAATTAGCCTCTAGCGAATTTAGAAACCATGCAATCATTGCAAAGCCAATTAGCAAAGGCAGTGACTGTAAATGGTGTAGGGGAGAACGGGGTATGTTGAACCGGTGGGTAAGTTGAACCACCCTGTCTTTTAGCTAAATGAAGCGGTCCAGAAACTCATGTGCAACACCTATTGTTTGGAGTTTGTTAGGAATGCATTTTGGGTTATGATTCAAATCCAGAGTTGCTTAGTGAAGAAAGCTGTTAGGTTGGATGTGTTTTTGCACGCTGAAAGTGAAAAATTGGAAATAGACTTTGTTATTTTATAATTCATAGTCTAAGTAAGGTATATTGTTTTGATGTTGTTGCTTTTTTAAGGCGTAGTTCCACTAAAGTTTATCACCTTGTGTTTGTGCAGCTGGACGTAAAGGCTTTGACATAACTTTACTTCCAAGTTGAAATTCCCCTTTGGGGTGAATTGAACTAGTCATGTCGTGCAAGTTGAACCATGGTTCAACTTACCCCAGATGATCCAATTCGCTAGATGTTATTTGTTTAATTTAATTACTGCTGTTTTTAATCATTGTGAACTGCGTCATAATTTTGCAAAACAAATGCCAAGAATAACAAAAATTAAAACCAACCATGTTTCTATTTCGGATAATGGTATGACAGCATATTCAGTGATGAAGTGGAAATGATTTGGCGAAACATGTGAGGGAACTATCAAAAAGGTTTCATGGCCTTACTTTTCATAAGTGCATGTCACAAGCTGGCATACGAAAAAGCTTTGCTAAACAAAATTGCTATTCCTAATTCTTGGATGGTTAACTAATTTTCTGAATCTGATGTTAACCTAGCAACGGTTATGGACAAAAACAAATTTCTTCCAGATAGCCTACAATATAAAACATGGATCAAACAGGTGTTGCAATCATTCAACACTGCAAGACATTTGTGATGATAGCAGTGATGATGACTTGCCAAGTGTTGAAAGTGAAACATCAGAGGGAGATCGTGTGCTTGCAAGCTTCAGTAACAAGAAAACATTCTTTATGTTGCTAGACTTATCAAGAAGATAGATGACACAACTGGGGAACGCGAAAGAAATATTTTGAAAAGAGTAAGGAATGATGCCATAAGCGTAACCAAAGGGGGGTTCTGGCCGATTTTTTAGACTTTTTAGGTCTGGCCGATTCAGTCTGGCCGTTTCGGTCTGAGCCGTTTCGGTCTGGCCGTTTCCTGACATCTCGGTCACGATACTTCTGTACATAAACAAATGATTTTACCTACATTGTTTATTTAAATGATTATACAAGAAGACGAAATGTCACACTACCTGGTGTATTACCAACTCCGTTTTGAGGAGTCATCATTGCGATCTCGTATCATATTTGTAGTTTTTTAAATGAAACCTTTCGTTGATGTAAGCACGTTTGCATTAAAAGTTAACATGTAAGGTTTCTGCAAGAATTCATACTCTGGCCGAAAAGTCCCGTGACCGCAAGGGCCAGACCGAAACGGCCAAGCCGAATCGGCAAAACCGAATCGGCCAGGCGCCGTTCTTGAGGCGTCGTAACCTGCTTCTTTTGTCGTTTCCAGTGATAAGGGCAGGCGTGCAGTGCTAAAAAAAGAGGTGTGGGAACGGTGTTCCCACACCAAATAAAAAACTGAAGCAAATAGTTCCAATAAAGTGAGCATTCGCCTACAAGAATTTCCACACTAGATCCTCTTGTTTCACTGTGTACACTTTTGACTAGCAGTGCAAATCTGCGTGTTGCTAGCTCATCTGTGAGAGCGCAGCCATATTTTAATGTGATCTTTTGGATCCCACATCTTCAAGAAAGGTTACTTGTGCAAAAAGGTGTGGGAACACGTTCCCACGCCAAAAAGAGGTGTGGGAACGCCGTTCCCGCGCGTTCCCACCCCACTGCATCCCTGGGTAAGGGTAAAGCTGTGACTGCTAACCATCTCCATGATCATGTGGACCATGTGCTTAACAGACAGCAATTGCAGCAGCTTGCAGGTGAGGCCGTGTTGCCATGAAGAGTCATAGGATGCTATCGC
>Ga0210059_1003850_pt1 | contig 24143 bp, 14 predicted proteins | sample Ectturendosymbi2_FD_188042 | JGI IMG/M metagenome (GOLD analysis project Ga0210059, IMG submission 188042) | Ecteinascidia turbinata endosymbiont from Florida, USA - Sample 2 (SPAdes) (version 2) | ecosystem: Host-associated > Tunicates > Ascidians > Unclassified | place: Key West, Florida...
GTTATCTATCGCCATCCAACACATGCGTACCTCATTAATAAGTTTTTGTAAATTTTTTACTTTTTATATTACTATTTTTTAACTTCTTTGTATTGCTAAAAATACTCTAACCATACCAATTTCCTTCACTTAAATTCGATCCACTCATCTATGTACATACATAGGCATTCGCTTTCACCCGTACATTTTCTTCACCATGTTCTGCGTTCATTCGTTTTCTGTTTTTTTTTCATTATGCTTATTTGATCTCCAACTGTTTTTTGTCGACACTTGTCAAAAAGTGATAAACGGGGTTGGTTGACCAGATGACCGCCACGGTTTTTCACCAATCCTGTATGACACAGCGCCCGTCTTTAATTACACCGTTCAGCTATTATGCCATTGTGTTTTCATTTGCTCTAATTTTCGCTAATGGTTGGTTTACTGCATGCGATGGCTTTTATGGTGCTTCTGCTTATTGGCTGAGTCACATGAAACAATAAACCATTACCATTAGAAAGTTGATTTTGTCTTTGATTTTGGCAGACTGTAACATCGTTACCTTTGACCGATATACGCTCATTTAGGTTTATTTAATAACGTATTTATTAAAACATGCCCCTTGCTGTGTAACGCAATGCCAACTGCACGATGCGATAGTCCAGTGCGTACTTTCTTTGCTGAATGCCAGAGTTTTTCAATAAATTTTAACTGAATCAGCAAGACAGTTGTACAATAATCTTTTATTTATTCAAATCGACTGACTTCTACAACATATCAATACAAGGGCGTGTATATCTGAACTGAGAATGAAATGATGTGGATGTGGACGCTTTTGCTGGGTTTAAAGCTTGAGAAATCTCTACGTTGCTTCTTTCAAAACGCTACACTAACATGAGCGATTGGCTTAACTGCATGCGCAGATATAGTAGGCAAATTAACTTAACGTTGAATAAAAACAAACTGAGGTGGCTTAATTTGTCCTTCTGAGGAACGATGTAAGATGTTTTCAGCCAGGTACAAGTTGAAGGAAAATTTATTGCTTACCTGCACTGAAGCGATTATCACTGAACAAAGAACGAAAGGTTATAATCACCTGATAGAAAACTTCACTCACTGATGCAAGGTGCACTCATAAACACTTCAGCTTTTCATAGTTATTTAATCCACTTGCAACAGCTGTAAGGACTTTATAGCCATGAAACTGTCCGGCATTGAGCAATTGACTGGGTAGGCATGCACTGTAGTTTGAAGTTTCGGACACAGCATTTTGCACAGACAAATATGTCTAGATTCAGCAGCCGTGTGCACATCTGCAACATAGTGATACAGTAAATGCGCTCCTCGTTAAGTAGTAATCCTGCTGGGTAAGAAATAGATTTCAGTTTTTAAGGCAACTTTCTGGATGGAAGATGACCGTTTACTTCTTATTTTTTTGTTAGTTTAATAAAAACTATATAGAAATTTTCGTTCAGAGGTTTTGCTACGATTATTAAAATAAGCTATTACTACAAGCAGAAAGCAGAAACTAGCAAATATTTATAAGCTATAAGCAGAAATTAGCAAATATTTATAAGCTATAAGCAGAAACTAGCAAATATTTTATGATCTGGCTGTCCTACAGAAAGTACTCCCCGTAATGCAGCCAGGTGAATAGGACTAGCAGGTTAAAATGTAACGAAAATAGTTCCAAATAAGTCCTGAAAGTGTTTGCTATGAACAGAGGTGCAAAGTTGAGTTCTACTCAAAGTTTTGATCCACTGTATTGCTAGACGTCCTTCAAAAGAATCTAATACTTGTACAGCAACAGGAATTTTTACTTCACACATTTTACCACATCGCTAAATGATGATGGGTAAGCTTGTTCGATAGGTTGCTAAAATAATAATTAAAGAATGAACATACCGAATTATCGGCCAAACCGCATTAAATTCACCAGACTTAGTGATCTCCTGTTTAAAAATGCGGGCAGCAAATTAAGGTTTGCGTCGATTATTGTTAATATCTATTTTTCTTCCCCACTCCAAAAACATCACAATTTCTTACTGTATATTACAAAAAAATGATAACTAAGTGTTGCCAGTGCTGGTGCTGAAGTGTGTCATGAATGACTTTACCTGGCAAGACACCGCGATTTACGGAGTTATAGTCATCGTTCATCCAGATAGGAAATGATAACCATCAGATAAAGCTCTTGTCAGATAAACACATATTATAGGCTAGGGATAATATTTCTTTACCAATGGGCAAAATTTCGTGATTTTCAATTTGCATCAAATGTTAAATGATGCTGAAGGCAAAACGGACTGATGCAACATTCCTGCCGGTCACCAGCTCAAGTTGATCAGTCATACCAAAAAGCGATATACGTCACTCTAGAGCAGGAGTCTCCAAACTTTCTTGTCGGACGACCATATAAGCTACTAAATAACAGTCCGAGGGACGGGCATCATACATAATGTGATTGTTTGGGGATATGTTACATTCTACGAAATCAACAAATGTTTCGCAAAAATTTTGATTACTGACAAAATGTCTTCATGGGCCGGATAAAATGGCTTCGCGGGCCGGAATTGGCCAGCGGGCCGTACTTTGAAGAACCACGTGGCACCCCATGGGTTCGAAAATGGCATGAAGGCGATTAGGTTTAAGTGAAATTTTTTCTCCCTTGAACCCCAATCTTTAATTATTGAGTTCAACGAAACGACTCCAAACCAGCAGTTTTTCGCGTTATTAAATTCTTAAGGCCAATCTACAATGAGGACGTGCCAGGAGTTGCCAGGCGTAATCCTTTGTTTTGTTGCGTCGGGTAATTCTGCGCTCGTGTACGGCTCGGCACGGCAACTCCTGGGCGCAATAAAACAAACAAAGAATCGTGCGCGGCTACTCCTGGCAACTTCTCAGTGTAGATTGGCCTTTATGTATGTTTTAGTCACTATAGCTGTCTGCTGTTCTGTGTAATGAAGAAGTTGATGTAAAAATCACAGCAATAATTTGAAAATGTTATGACACAGTACTGGATTGAATTAAAAACTTTGGCATACCCATTCAAGATAGACATCCTAGCTATAGAGAGAATCAAGAAGCTACTTGGTTGCTGGATATACGCAACTACGAAAAGGTTTAAGCAAAATTAATCAAAAGCCTTAAAAATGGTTCCTAAAATGCAAACACTCCCAAAAGTTTCCAGATTTTAAAACTTAGTTCTAAAATGGTGTTGTTTGTTCACCCTGCTTTTTTCCCCTGAATAAGAAATTATGGTCACCAATCAACAAAGCTGAAGGCTGATTAAAGACCTAGAAAACAGCAAAGTGGGTGTGTTTTAATTAGCAAAACAACTTAGTAGTACCTGTTCTTTGCCTACCTTTCTTCTGCATTTTGTCTCATGTAACCTCCCCAAATTAAACAGGCCACTTTTGGGAAGAAGTACTGGACCTTAATAGCATCTGCTCGTCTTGAGTGATTTTGCTTTAAGCCGCCACCTCTCAGACTTCACCAACGGCGACATCAATCTGCAAACGTTTCATCACTTTATCACCAACTGTAATACCTGCTTCTTGTATTTCGCTTTTTTCATCTCCAAAAATGTAATCAAAAACATTGCCTTGTTTCAGATTTAAAAAAAAGTACTGCTCCTTATTCTCTTTGGTAAGATTTATTCAAGTAATGCAATGTGATAACTCTGACATCTGAACAAGTTTCTTATAGCAAGTCATACATAAAGTGGTCTGAGAGAAAATATAAATTCACTGAAACCAACGCTGTGTATAAGCACATTTCCACATAAAAATCCTTTATTGCCCCCCAAAAAAGCTGCATTGGACACAGTAGCGGTGCCACTTATTGGACAAGATCATTTAAATCCTTGCAAAGTTCATACCACTGAAGCGTGTCTGATCTGCTGCAACTTTCGAACTGTTATCTCAGGTTTACGAACAGTTTATTCAACAAGGAGCGATTTCTTGCGGCACGGACGATCTTTTCGAGTCCACGTTTCATAGATTTTTCTCTAATGATCTGTTCTACATCATAAGATTTTCTCCAGCTGATGATCTTCTGGAAATATCAATAAGGTTTCGGATAAATTTCTTAAGCATTAACATTTTTGTACAATTTTATGGCTGTTGGTTTTATCTTGAGTAAAACCGTAGGTACTTTGTTGTCAGTCGATTAAATCCAAGTTTTTGAAAACCATCGTGAAAATCGTAAAATGATGTGTTTTGCGAGCTACCATACCTTTCAACACAGACAAACAAACAGCGTGCATTTCAACGGCATGAAACACGTGCAAGTTCGCTGACAAGTAAACATCTTTGCAGGCTTTGAATGTTTTTCTGGATAATTAAGGATATCTGAAAAAACAAAATTTAAATCACGCAGTGTTCATTCAAGATTCTCGAGACAAATAGAAAGTCTCACTTCGTTCTGAAATTTTGCGTAAAATCGAAGTAAGTAAAAAACAAGTAAAAAAAATTTTGTCTTCTGTTAAGTACTTTGCCGTCTGGGCAATCAATTTAAACGTTTCACTTTTTCTCACTGGGGAGTAGGATTGAAACAGGTGTGATTACCAATATTTCCAGATATTTTTGACGGCTTCAAAAAAACTGGACAATAAAATTTCGTCAATCTACTATCAGCATTACCTTGTTCAACTGATCTTCATAACCGAGCTATAGCGTAAAATCTCTTGGATATATAGTGGATATGAGATTGATTTAAGCTACCTGTATGATTGTCTAACAGTCAAATAGTTTCTCGTTGTTTAAAAATTTGTTTGCTCTATTTTTGGCTGTGACATTCAGTATGACACAATAAACCATGAAACGTTGACACACTTTCGCTTGTAATTCTAAAGAACTGAAATCCGTATTTAGTTGTTGTTCAAAGCATTTCTCTGAATATCCAATGATTTCAGACTTGGCTCCAAAAGCGCAGAAAGTCATTCTTTCAAAACATTGCAGAAGAGTATCAAATAAGACGGTTTATGTCTAGAAGCAGGATCTATTCAAACTAGCTCTTTTAGACTATGACGGCTGCAACGGAGCAACAAGGAAGCAACGGAGCAACGAGGAAGCATGTTCTCAAAGCATTTCTCAGTTCCCACATCATTGGTTCACATTTCCTGCTTTTAACTCAGACTCTTTCAGGGTTGTTTGACAATGTCTATTCTTATGTTGATCGTGTAGTTAAATACCCGATGGAGTAATTAGGAGATAATCTTATTTAACAGCCTTTGAAGAGACAAATTATCTTAATTTCTAAGCTTGTCAAATCTCCTTGTGAGAAAAAGCGACACAAAACCATTACTCCCAAGTTTTACTTTTTTATATACATTGATTACGTTTAAACTTATGACTTTACACAACGGAAGAACTGGCGAACTATGTCACTCACGCTCACCATATTCCAGAAAGTAAATTTTCTTAAATTTTGCTAAATTTTCTTACGTCGGCATATCGTGAAACGTGAACTGACAACCCACAAAGAATTCTTGAGACAGTAACACAATTCGTGAGATATCGGAAAGCATATGAACTCTTTACTATTTTTCGCATATTGTTCTGACGTCATCGGTCAAACCCCTATACCTCTGACTTGCATTTACACATAACCTGTCGTCGGGGTTGTAAACAAATGGTAGCTCAACAATAGAAACAAATTTGAACGGCATATTGCACACAACATATTCTGGCGCGTAACATTACGTCTTTGATCTTGATAGTAATAAGAATGCTTTTGATTGGTAGGACATTTGTCAGTTTTACTAAGAGTTACCAAGAGTTTGTTTTTCAGTAATCGGATGGAAAGTTTTAAAACAGCTATGTCCAACCCAAATGGCTTACTGAGCCAAAAAGTATATCTTGGCCAGGGCCGCACATTGAAAGACATATTAATGCGGGCCGAACATTGAATGGCTTACTTTGAGTGTGGCAAGCTAAATTTAGATTAACTTAATGCACTGAAAGTGTTTGAATGCAACTGCAATGATAACAGACGTGATAAATTGGCTCTGAGGACCAACAGCATCAAAATTGTCAAATTTAAAATGATCAAAAACAAGGACAGGTTGTCAGTACATCGGATGTTTTACTACAGAAAAAAACTAAACTGGGCCGCACAAAACCCTCAACTGGGCCGCATGCGGCCCGCGGGTGTCGGGTTGGACATAGCTGTTTTACAGCAACATATAAAGCTTTCTTTCACCGGTTTGGTGCTATCGTAGTGGTAACTGACTAATTTTGAGGGTCGTCTGATGACTGAAAAATATTTTCGTGCTGCTTCGCATTGGTGGATTAGAACAAACACTTATGAAATTACTGAAGTACATCAAGCCTGTACTCAAAACAAGAAACACTGATTCGGTTTCTGGAGAAAAAGGGTGAAACTTATGAAGGTTACACTTGCAAAAATCATTAAAAAAGGTTAAAAAATTGACGCGAGAATCACTAGGTACAGTGGAGACCTCAAACAGCTAAATAAACCTTTCCACGTCACGGTTGAGCTGTATTGACGTATGCTGCAGAACTTATAACTATTATTTCTGTTGCCGCAGAATTTCTTTTACCTCCTCACGAATCGCTGATCTTTGTAAGGTTCGGCAAAATTTCTCAGGACAAGAAAAAATCGTCGTAGAACTTCCTGTCCCAGGATTGATGTTTGGGGAATCCCCGGTTACCAATGATTTGATTTTGTTTATCCAGAAAAAAACTATTCATTACCAGCGTCAGGTGGCAGCAACCATTTGTGGGAAATTCTTTGCTGAAAGTTTGATCAGCTTCTTGTCTTTAATTCTCCGTGTGGGGCGGAGAAGGATAAGGGAGATCGCGAATTGTTTGATACAGCAGAAGGATATAGTTACAACAAGACCTATTGTGTATCTCCTGTAGCGACCGTGGATCTTAAGCTCACCGATTGTATCCGATCAAACAGATTTGCTCGGAGAATTCTGATCTGACGACATCGAACGGAAAAACAGTCGAAGGCACGTTATCAAGAGGAACGCTTACAATCGCTTTGAATGGGTCGTGTGTCGAGTGTAAACTGACATGTGTTTACAACCCAAACTTCGATTCCATCCTTTGCTTTGACCACAAAGCTATTGCCCCTTGTGAGAAAACATGAGATCGAAGTCATAGTCCTGTTCAAAATTGCGTTCTATTTGAGAAAACCTGAGAAACATAAAGAACTTGCCGGGCATGGGCGGCGGTTGGCTCGTGTGATCTTGTTTGCCAGCAAGACCGAGCGACATCATACAGGAATGGCAAAATTGTTTGCGATGAAGCACGCGAAAGGTTGAAGAACTTTTAGGATCGTATTCTTGTGATTGCTTCACGAAAGTAGTTGCAACTATGAGCAGAGTCCACGCATGTAAAAGGAGCACAGCGGGACGTACCCACAGTATTTTTAGAGGGTAAAGTCGGATTTACTATGTACTGTAGGCCATACGACATATAGTGCCATCGTTTATCGAAAGATAGTATTCAAGCAAACTGCAAATCTTGCACAATGTTGCCATTTTGCAAATGCATTCCCACATGTGAACCGACAAAAAATTTTGACAACCCTTATGTTAAAAATCACAGTCAGTCAAATCATAGCATGCTGAGCACCTTTGAAACAGTCATTTTTTTATCTATTGGTCAAATATTTTAGCTGACATTGTCATAACTGTATCACTGGGAATAATTTTGCTGAAAGATCACCTTTATACTTGTTTCGTGGATTGATAAGATTTTCAATTTTGAGTAGCATTTGTTTGCAAACTGCAAAGCAGAATGGGTGGCTAGGCATGTTTCCACTTGGTGATTACTTGCAACAACATAAAATCTGCTGGTGAAATCACAGATATCGTAAAAACAATAGAAATGACATAGCATGGAACATTTATTCCAGGACTTAGGTAACACCGAAGGCAGCCGAATTACTTATTGCTTGGAGGGAAGGGAAATTTTTCACAGAAATACATGCTAAGAGAGCGATTTGCCTAAAAATATAGGAAAAGACCGGTTTTAGGCGATTTCTTTGAAACGTTTGCAGAGCAACTGCCATTATAATTGCCTCCAGAAAAGTTGAGGTTTAATTGTAATGCAATCATTTTTAGATTAGCTATAAGCATCTGCAACGTGGGCATTAACAACTTATACACCTCGTACATTTATCAGGCAACTCAGAGCCTCGAAGACCTTGAATATTTTGCAAAACAGCGTATACATTCGTGACGGCAAAAATTTATTGTAGAGTTTGTACAAGAATGTAATCCACGATAACCACGTAAAAAGCTTTTCTGATGCCAATTTTCCAAAACTAAATTGTCGTTGGCATTATTCATATTCTGTAAACCACGGCAATGAGATTTCGCGCCTAGCAGACGGCAACTCTCATAAGATAAATTGTGTGATTCATAAAACATATTAAGCATGGACGAACCAACATTCGAAAAGGTGCTGATCCTCACACACGAGCACAAACACCTTTATCACAAAAAAGTTGATTGGATGCTTGCGACTTTTTGGGCTTATGAGTATCAACTAAAATTGTTGTACGTTGGCTTAACACTAGGCACAAAATGACTTGTTTTTTTTACTATATCTAATTAAGAAAATCAACTGATTATTCTTGAAACTTACAGGCTTTGGCAACTAGAGACGGCACGGGCCAGCACTTCTGCAGCCCGGCCCGCCCGAAGCTAACAAGAAACCGCCCGGCCCGTCTATGCTAAACCACAACGTATTTTCTGGTCCGGACCGGACCAGTAGGAAAAAACAAATTTCACCAATTTTGCCCCCCGTAGAAAAATTTTGGAAAAATCCCCTAGTGGCCCCCCGTGGAAAAAATTCTTCCATCGCCCATGACTGTGCAATGTACACAGTCAATAAACACATACGGAAAGAATGATACAGCAAGCTAGGCACTGGATATATAACGGTGTGGAAACATTTAGTGCGCAAGAGAAAGCCTATGTCGATCTGGAACATCCATGTCTGTATGATCAGCTTTTTTCAAAGAAAATGTTAGGTACCCGGTATGGACCTGTAGGGACCCGATTTCTCTGATTCTAGGGTCCCGATTTTCTCTGATTCTAGGCACCCGATGATAACTTTCTCTGAATCTAGGGACCCGATTTTCAATTCTAGGGACCCGATTCGGGTCCCTAAAACACCTTTAAAAACCTGATATAATACCGATAAGGTATGACGCACAAAAGTGACCTTTGTTCAGGGAAGAGCTCCAGAACAACCACAAACTCTCTTGAAGCGAAGCATCACAATTGGATTATGATGGCATAAATATGCGATGCTGCATAGTCGGTTTAAATTTGAATTTGTTTAAAAACTCCGACTACGAGAATAAACATATTCAGAAATCATCGACTCACACGGCTTGCCACACACTGTGCATGTTGCAAAAAAACACAAAAATACAAAAATGGAGAAGTAAGCTTGTTCAAAATGTTTTGTATGTATTAAGTATATCCAATTTTTTGTTTTTATTTAAACGTAACGCGCTTTACGAAAAATTGATCGTATATGCAACAACAGCAAGATGAACGTATCAGTCCATCAACCAAGATTATTATTTTTTCATTCAGACACCACCATTTCTTAACTTTCATCATTTTTTCTGAACGTGTATGGGGGCAGATTTCCTGCCTTTAATTTAGCCATCAGGTTGGGAGAATTTTATGGAATTCTACTAATGACAAGAGCATCTATCTGGTCAGGATCCACAGTTGTGCGGGCTTCATGGTTATAACTGTTGATTTCGGCTTATGACCAGAGATTGCAGCCAAAAATATATGGCTATTTATACGCCGATTAATCACGTGGAAAAAGTAATGCACTTCTTTATTCTAGTCTAGACCTCTTCGTTGGGGACAAGGCGCGAAGCAAGGCTTGCGCAATTCAGATAGTGTTTAGTGTTCATGCTCAAGACGGCATAATAACTGAAATAAGATAAGCGAATATTGTCATCACAAAACATAAATATAAAACATACACATGAATAACTAAACTTCATGAATACATAAAGTTTTAAGACAAGGCTGATTTTGCAGTGAAATAAAGTTCATCTTTACGTCGCGCAAGAATACATAAGACGTGGCGCGATATTTCAAGGTGGCTCATGGGTAGCACGTATTGCATGACGTTGTAAACTTATTCATGCAATGAACATTATAACCTGCTTACGGTTATACTAGGGTTGGCCAGTGGCCAACCAGTCAGATACCAAGAGCCACATTTCTTGCTGTGTTACCGCAAAGAGCCACATTATACACATGGGCACACATGAACATCACCCCGCCTCTTCCTCACTCGCACACATACCTTTGCTCAGTTAGATTTATTGTAAATATCACACACGCAATGCGTGTGTAAGTCTCTCCCCGACTTTTAAGGTGAACAGTGATACAAAATTTTGCGAATTATACACGAATAAATCCGGTATTTACGTAAGATCCGCATGAAACCGAGCAAAGAGCCGCTGTTTGGCCAGGCCTGGGTTATACAGTACTCCGCAGAAGCGAGTTGTACCGTACCATAAAGCTGAACAACAAGACCAACTTGCAAAACAATATAAGAAAACAAACTCATAAGCAAGCAAAAATACAATAATAATGCTCATGCTATTTACAAGCTTCTGACATCATCTTCCCAGTGTTCATGTTATGTGAGAATCGCGCTTTCTTCTGTTGGGCAAAAATATCCAATTAAACCACGGATTCCACCATTGTACTGTATAGTCTTGTCATGCTGTACGTGAATGGTCCATAGTTTCGCTCCTCGTTGGTGTAGTTCGTTTGAATGTTCCAGTTGGTATTGAAGTCTCCACGATTCGAATACAAAATACTGAAATATAAGCTAAGTATGTGCCCGGTGATCGTTTTTTATATTTGACTTGCCAGGGGAAGTTCGTACACCTGCCCCACCGTCAGTTACACCACTATTTGTTGAATTCGTTTCAGTCCCAATTATCATTTCGATATATTGAAATTTGAATTGATGTTGGGATTTCCCAACAGTATCTACCAAAACAAAGACTGTTGTATCTAGAGTCATTCCGTAAATTCAAAATAATTCAATTGCTCTAAATTACATTTTAAGTCAAACAAATATATTTCTACTTTCGCATTCCGCCGTTGTTTTGTGTCACTTTTCCAATAAAGAAAAGTGAATCGAATCCCCTTTGTTGGCAGTGTACGCGATAGCTTCAAAGCGACACCTAGTGTGTATAAGTAAAATATGTACAGAGTACTTTTCACCGGTGAGTAACTTTCATTCGTTGCACTTTATCCTAAACTCCATTCAGAAAGATAGAGGCTTAGTACAAGGAGGGAATTTTGCTTCTTGTTTGGGTGATACACAGCTATTGGCACAAACGTATATCACTTCAAAGGAACCTCAGAACCATTATTTTTTCATTAGCCAATTATTTTTTGTCTAATGCTGATCACCTTCTGACCGTGGTGTTTATTTTTGGTTTATCTCATCTTTTGTTTGTTCAGCGAATATATTGTTGGGAAAGTAATATGATATTGCCAATACTTATGCAGCACGCATTTGCAAAAAATGTATACATAAAATATGATTGTTACGCAGCAGCAAAATTGCACTAATTTCTTCAATTTCTAGGAAAAATCGAGCAGAACTTCGTTCCGTTTTTGTGACTTTTTCGCAATTTTTCTTAAGTCCCAAAGGATCTAAAAAATTTCTAAGGCAAAATCACAAAAAATTTGGTAGGACCCATGTAAGCACGAACTGAAGTTCGCATGTTAAAGCCCTATTTCGGTAAAAAAATTGACAGAATTCCGTCCCAATTTTGCATTTTACTGTATATGTCCCTATTCAGGGTTTCCCAACCTTAGCACAATCTCTTGTTACAAAGTAGTTAGATATCCCTGCAAAGTGTATGGATTTCCTTCACACAGAGAGTTGCCCCATATCTCCCACCAGCACTTCGCAGCACGGGATTGTTTTACTAAACCAAAGTCTCAGTCTTCGTTGGCCTTCCCGGTCCTGTGCGCAATACACATTGATGTGCTGACTTTCTCCATCAGAGTCGCCCTGACCTCCCACCAGAACATTGTCGACAAACTTCATTTGCTTTTAGCCCCATAAGGGTGTTTATGTTTATGTGGTATAAACACCACAGTTTAATTATCAATTTTCATGTAGTCGAAATGCAAGAACTAAAAATGCATGAATTGGTCAAACATAAAACAACTTATTTCAGATAGTGACAACTTGTTTCATATAGTGACAGAAAAGCAACTTAGTTCAGATAGTGACAAAAAAGTTACGAAAATCACGGTATTGATATAGATAAAGGCCGAGTTGCAATATTTTTCACGCGTTTATTCTAAGCACAGAAAATTCTAGAATAATGAGATTGCAAAAATAAGTTCTGAGATATATGTGCATTGCTCGCATGCGGTTACGCAAGCGTCATGAGCTGCTGCGCAAGCAATCACGCGTTGCCTCGAGCATTCGCTATATTACATGTGCTTCTCAAAAAAGCGCAAGTTATGGCGTGTCATGACAGCCCTGTTCAGAGATAACGTCATTCCATGGCGATCAGGGGTGTAGTGGCAATTTTTTAGGTGCCAAACATCTGCTGGTCATTTTCTCTTATATTTGTATGCAACGACCCATCATTCACTGGTGGAGGTAGCGGAGCTCCGGCAGCAGCATTACACCTCTGGTGGCGATACAATCGATCATGGGCGCAATTTTGTTATAAAATGTGGGGGAACAGCTTGATGTAAAACCAGTATAGTCATCGGGCCTACGCAGAAGTAAAATTATGTAAATACAGATTCCCAAGCTTGTTTTTAGAGGTGTTTTCAAAGCAACACTAATCACACTTTGCTTTATCCCTACAAATGATTTAGAAATTAATAAACTTAATTTTGTTGTTGGACATGGTACTGTAGTTCAGCTTGATTAGATTACTATCAGACTATGATACAATCAAGCAACGCAATATAGTAGAACACATCAATTGGGTTTTATCAGAGCTGTCAGTTGGAGTGCACAAAACGGTGAATCTCATTGGTCGCACGTGCATATCACTGTTTAAGTAGAACACATCGATTTTCACGCATTTTATACGAAGTGTAGGTTGCAGCTCGATTTGATGTCTTGTTTAAGTTGCTTAACCTTAAAAGGACGATAAATTGCAAGGTATGATATAATTGCAAGGCATGGTAGCTAAATATGTTTCTTGCACATTTCTGCTCATTAAAATGCTACAAATCTTTAGCCACTGGACATCATGCATGCAGTCCCACTCCTAGCCAAACCTCCATTGATATCCTCTTACAGTAGCAAAAAATGTTTGGCCAAAATTAACGTAGTTCACAAAATGATTTACAATTTATTTTAACTGCTGATGAGTGGAGGATGTATCCCTTCATTCTCCCCTTGTCAGCCCCTGCATGCTGTTGGGTACCCTTTTGATTATCCAAACATCGTTTGTCTAATAACCTTTCCCAACATCAATCAAACTCCCAAGCAGAATTATCAGAGCCAACTAGAGAAGATTCAAGGTATCCTAAAGAAAACGAACCAGAAGTATTTCTGAATACATACCCATATGCCAATCTAGCCTACAATATGATTTCTGCATACCTAATCATCTGGTGACCAGGCCCGTAACTAAGGGGAGGGCTTCGCCCCTTTGGAAAAACTTTCTCTCCTATGAAAAAATGTCTTGAACATATTGTATGCATAACCAGGTTTTTTTAAGGCGTTTTTGGGACCCGATTCAGGTTCCTAGAATTTCAAATCGGGTCTCTAGAATCCCAGAAAATTATCATCGGGTCCCTAAAATCAGAGAAAATTGGGTCCCTAGAATCAGAGAAATCGGGTCCCTACACATGCATATCGGGTACCGAACATTTTCCTTAAAAAAACCCTGGCATAACCATTGTTTTCGTTGTTACATGCTATGTAACGCATTGTTACATGCTATCAATGTAAAATTTGGGCCTCCTTCAGCAAATTATTCGTCCCCCCTGGTGTCCCAAGCTGGTTACGGGTCTGCTGGTGACTGTTGCCTTGTGACTTCTGTCAGTTATGCCACTCGTTTCAGTATTTTCACAATCAAATTTTTCAGGTTTAACATCAAATTTTAATAGGCGAAATTAACGTCAGAAGTTTTATTCTAGAGTTATGCATGCATAACGACACGAAAATATATTTGAGATTAAACAAAAATCAAAATGGACAACGGTGAATTGGAAAATAGTGCCACGTTTCACCTGAAATTACCACGAAAAGAATGTCCAGCAAAACTAGGTGTTACGTAGGCTCATAGGTGGCGGAACCTGGAGAGTCGCATGGGTCTAGGCTCCCCCACTTTTTTCTGGGAGGGACTGGCCCTCCCACTTTTAAATTTCGAATTTTGCCTAAATACGTTTAAGTAACACAATTCGTATTGGGTCCATTGTTAAAGTAAATTGTTTTGTGCAAGACTAAGAACAACTAATTATATTATGTGCTCAAGACAATGTGTATGATAGATAGGTGTTGTACAGATAGGGGTCGCTGAGGGCTTATCAAATTTTGAATAAAATCGCTTAAACATGCTGACAAAAGTTAATGACGTCATATTAAATGTTCTAATTCTTTTTACGTGCACTTGTTCCCCCCACTTTGAAAATAGTTCCGCTACCCACGCGTAGGCTACGTGTAAAGCAAATGTATCACACTTGGATGAAAGCATTGCTGCATTGTGGGTACAAATATCTTTTGAATTTATTGGTCACCCTTGTCGTCACATATAAAAAAAGGTTAAATATATTAGCTATCTTCAATTCCTAGTCAAGTCATTAAGTTTTGAGCTATAGGACAATATATAACTAGGTCAACACTTCTCTAAAGTTTTGATGGAAATCCTGTTTACTAATGGTTGAAGACAGTCTTTTGCAAGACTACCCATCCTAAAACTTAGTCTCCACAATAGTGCTGCTGTTTGTTTTCGGCAAAAACTTCGCAGACTTTTGCCTGAAAATGTAACTCTAACGTTGTAGGCTACGCTTGCATCTTTAAATTGTACGCTGTCTGTTTCTGAATACGTGACAACCACCGTTACATTAAAGTTAGCCAACGTTTTTGCACGAAACAAATCAAGGATGTACTAAGGTCTCTCACGTGCGCAGTCGTTGAACTTCACTGTTTCAAGAAAGCGACCTTCTTACTGTAAACCACACCAGATGAATATCGGACAGAGGCAGTTAACAATCTTTTGCGGTCTCTAGAAACTTGCAAAATGCTAAAAATCATCTTTGAAGTAAAAATTTATAAAAATATCAGAATCAGTGATACCACACCAAACTCTGTTTTAACATCAACATATCTATGTGTTCTATCTAACATGAAAAATTCTTCACATAAAAGGTGACAAATGTAACATTTAGTTTTGAAACCTCTCCAAATACAAACCCTACGAGAAAAAGTGGGGGACATGGCATGTTATGTCCCCCCCGTCTAAAAAAGTGGGGGGCACGTCCCCCGTGTCCCCCACCAAATTACGCCCATGCAATCGATTATTTGATGTCAGCTGTGAGAAACAAGCAAGTTACATCATGAAACAAACTATTCCCAGACAATAATCATCAGCAATATAATTACATTACCACATCGGTCCACAGCCTTTTTGCCAAATATCTCGACAACGTATTAGTCCATTTCATCAATATCAGACAACGCACCGTACTGGTTTCGTCCGTCTCATGGTATTCCGTTTTTCAGTCCAACATGCTGGTCAGTGTATGGATCGAAGCTCCCCCAAGAGAATTGAGCTCACGCGAAAATACATGAAATAAATAATTTATCTCTTCCAATAAAGTAACGTATTTTCGTAGGCATTCCAATAAAATAACGTATTTTCCTATGCAGGTGAAAACACCCACTCTGCTAAATGGTATACCTGGGTTGCTAATTTGGAAGAGATTGTGGCACAAGGTTTTCAAATTTCACAAGACAATCCTTGCGAAACCAAAATACAATAGAATTTGCCTACAACGACGCTTTTTCTACGGTCCCATGAAGTGATATTATAGAGCAATTCCACTGTATATACAATTTTCTGTTGTCAGTATATCGCACATTGCATGGATTTGCAAAGGACACAGGCAGTAATTCCGACTTCACACTTTTCTTCCGGATTTGTTGAGTTTGCTTTTTATGTAGTTTTATTTTCACTGACCTTGGTGATGTTTCAACTGCTTTAGTCACCAAACGAGTGTCCAAAGTTTCAACACAAGGTATTTTGTCTGTTCATTCAACTCTACCAAAATATTTTCCTGTTAGCTGTTTCAAATCTGTAATCAACACTTAATTATTGAAGCAAGTTAACTGTGTGCACCTTCCATTAGTTTAACTGCACGCCATCTGCTTACATGACTCTTTATATTTCACAGCATACATTAGCAGGAGCAATGCTCAACCGAAACAAAGCTACGGCCAATTCAAAAATTTCAGGTATTCGGAAACACGAATGCGGTAAAACATAATCGGCCGAAACAATTAATTCGTTTCAAAATTGGATGACCACAGTCTTGATCTTTCAAACGAGGACAGAGCATGGAATTAGCCATACGCCTGTGAACTCCCCTGACATTAAACATTTTTTCGCCAAAATTTAAGTGAAGATCAATTTTTTTTCATTCAAAATCGATAATTCCACCTTGGTTTGCTACTTAACCCTTTAAGAATCGCAAAAATATCCTCTTGGACTTTTCCAGTCATAACTTGCCGACTGATAGAGCTGTTCAAACCCACTGAAGAAGCAGTCTCCAAGCTTCTATTAAAAAAATCCAGGCATATTTGGGTTTGAGCTTTTTTGGTATGACGTAACCACCGCGGGGAGGTCAAGGGATTTTTTGATGTCGTCATCAAAGCTGGAGAAAAAAGTTCCAGTAGCAATTTACAGTACTTGTTTTTTTCTTTTAAAATAAACTAGGCAAAAATTCGCGTCTTCAGAGTCCTTGATTGGCTATCTGTGTTCGTGGTTGGCAAGTTATAGCCAAAAAACGATAGTTAATTAATCAATCCCCTATGGATTTAACCGGGGATTACCTCTCACAAATACAGAAACTACCAGCGCTTCACCTCTCGTTCATCCCAGTCTCAAAACCAAGCCTGTTATAAACAGAGGGACAGACGGTCTTTAGGTGAGTCATAAATCAATTTATTCACGAAAACCGCAAATCGCGATGAAAAGGTTTAAAAATTGACTGGAAGATTTGTAATTTACAAGCATTTCATGAGGATGCGCATATTCAAGACGTCAGCGCTAAGATCAGAACGCTCGAAAAACTGCTGTGGAACGATGACGACGCTTACGACAGATTCAAGAAGTTCACTTTCAACTAGTATCAACGCGAGGCTGCGCATATTCAAATTATTTGGCGTAAATTATGACATTGTTCTAAATCGTAAAGAAAAATCATTGAATGACGCGGTAAGTTCCAACGCAAAGTCAATCGCATCTGCAATCCAACGTTTAAAGAATGTGAGAAGCGAACACGAATCTGCTCAGCGCAATATGGGGCCGAAGCAATATGTTGAAATATACACAACTTCACGAAAAAATTATTAAAGTATTCGAATATTTTGTGCCGCGACGTTTGGCCGATTAAAAATGACAACAACCTTCCCCCCCAATCATGACCGGTACCCCGCAGATGTCACACATTTGAAGCTTCTCGAGAGACGCAGAACGGCCAAAAATTTTAGCTTTACACAGAAGATGCGCAGGTCAAGAAAGAATTATCAGTGAAATGTCTTCGAACAATTTCTCCCGAAAATGTTCAGAATTTTGTCTTCGTGCGACTGAACCATCAGCACACGCACATATGTTAAGAATTGTATTCAATATCTGGCAAACAACTGCAAAGGGACTGTTCTTGTGTACTTGAAACCAATCATAGAAGTTTCAAATTTCGAAAACATTCTGACCGATTCCTACCAATTTTGGAAAGCTTTTTAGTTGCAGGAAAACAACTGCATTTCGCTTTTTGTGGCTGCAGACAACTTAACCACTACTTCACGATGGAGTAGGGGCGCTCTGCACGCCACACGAGTCGAAATGGTGTTGTCCGGAGATCGAGCAGAAAAAAACACGCTTGTTAGATGTGGGGTCCCTGGCCAGTGGGCCTCGATGCCGACCCTTTCAATAAAAGCGCTCTGTTGAATTCTCAAGTCAAATCATTCCAGCGCACAACTGCACACAATGAGGTCCAGGGAGTCAGTAATCAACTGGGCAATGTTGATCGACCGAACTCGGCGACATTTAATTTCTACAACAGGACAAAGTCGGTTGAGCTGTCAAAGGAGCCCGAAGCTCAACCAACCACGTGACGAGCCTTCGCGTTGTCAAATCGTGATGAAAACCGTACAAACAACGCATTGTTGCGATGACAACGAACACAGGCCCAAAGCAAAAAACTTGACGATCATTCAGAACACAATGCAATGAACCAAACTGTCACTTCGTATGACGCACGCCCAGCATGGCTCTGCTGGCAAATCACCACCTCACTAAAGCGAAAAAATAAGTAAGCTGGCGAATATCACATGATTAAAGCGAATGGCAATAAAATCAGTAAAAGCAGCGATTGATTATCTCAAAAAATGTTGGATTCAATTTTACTAAAATGCAGGAAATCATATGATGAAAAACAGTAAAGTCTGTCATTTCAGTTACTGACAAGAATGCTCAACTTGTGTATTTTCAATCGCAATCAGTTTTCAGAAAAGATACAATGATCTGAATTATTGCTTGCAACCTTTTAAATTCAACTGTTCTTGATCGTGCATGTTCCACAACAAGGGGTTTCATTCTCGGCCAATCACATGCACTTTACAACGCATTTGGCTGAGAGATATTACAGGTGTAATCAACTGACATTTGCTACAAGTGCATTGTTGCAATTCATAACGACAGAAGTTTGCAACAAGCTCAAAACGTTCTTTCTGCAGCCACTTGGAGATTGATGAACGTTACTGTAGCTGGTAAAACAATAGTAAAACTCTATTGCACTTTGCAGGGAACTAATTTCATTAAGCATTATTTCAACCGACTTCAACACAGTTGTAAAGCTATTGTTCATTACAGTCACATCAGTCGTCATCAACTTCGTCCGAGTCGTGGGCCAGTAAACCAGACCCTGTACTAAGCTTTGGGTGACGATAGAGAACATAATGCTGAACAATGAAGAAAATATCAAACAAAATGGAGAAGAGACCAAGACCAAATTTCGTTGGATCGCCGAAGACCAAGCCCCACTCATCTGTAACATAAATCGTAAATCAACGTTTTCAAAAAACGATCGCACAACAATTTTTTTACAGAGAACGGGAAATCTGGCCAAGGCACTTTTGTCTATGTCGATGTATGGGTTTCCACGTAGGGTTTCATCAAAATAAACCTGCAAATATGGACATCCATGAAACGGCTGTTACGTTGGCTGTAACTCTTTGGTGTGGTTCTGGGCAGTCGATCGAACGTTTTAAACAACATTTTGGGCAAGATATTCTCAGTACCTTTAACGACAGAAATAAGACTATCAACAGCACGATCTGTAAAACTTCTTGAAACACTACCTGGAATTTTCCTAGACTACCATCAACCAGCCGTTATGAACGAGTAGATGTCATAAATGTCACGCCAGAGCTGAAAGAGTCGGGAATGTTTAAATGCTAAGCCATGAATGAAGAACTTTAAAGGACTGCCACGACCGCGATAATTAGATCCCACTCGCATCTCATCAATTGAACGCGTGAACATTTCTCATGCATTATTACGTGGAAAACAAATTACGAACCGTTGTTGTATGACTGCAGAAACATTTGCAGAATGCTGAGTGAACCACCCGAGAAGTCCAACAACACATTTCCAATACTCCATCCCTCTGTGCTCTTGCGTTTGTAGTTCATGTAAGCCTGGAGCATCACAAAATGCAATGTTGGCAACAGCGTTAACGCAGCGCTACAGCTTCAATACACTGCAACAGTCTGCAATAATCTCAAGACTAACAATGGCGTACAACAACGAAACTTGATCTGGACTACATTACAAATTAATTTAAGAAACAAGCTATTTTTTTTAAATTGTAGACAATGTCCCGTTAGTTTGTGAATAAACACACAATTAATATATTCGTAATATCCAAACGACATTATTTAAGATACTGAGAAACGAGACCTCATCAATGTAGCATGTTTCACTGGTTTTCAACAGGACCAGCACTGTTCAGATACACCAGTTGACCTGCCAAAAAATCTCGACCTAGTTTATTGTTGTGTGCCCAAGCAGAAAGTGTACAATCAAATGATCTTTCATATGTAACTACAAAAAATGTTGTTTGGAATTCAAAATATAAGCAAGAACATCAACATTGCTACAATTTCATCGACCTTTTTTCGGTAGCGAGTGGATTATTTCTGACAAGAATCTTGGGCAACAGTTTACAAAGTTCGATCGATTGTTTGAACTTTTTCACAGTTCGAGGAACTCAAACAAAACGGTTATCATTAATACCATGACTCACGCAGACTCTATAATTGAATGCCGGAGTCAGCTGCGCTTCTGGAATAACCATTAAATGTTGAGTTAACAAAAACCATTCAGCCTCATGCAGCACACGTGCGTTGGCAGGAAGTTTGACACACAGACCAGCGTCGCAGGCTCCCCACCCGATACTAGCTTTTCATCACTATTGCTTAAACGGTTGTGCAAAAATAACTTTGCTGCAGGTGAAAAGGTTGCTAGGAAAGTGTGTTCGGCCGACGTGATCTGCCGCTGCCTATTTTGCTTTTTACGTTCCTGCAACTCTGGTGCTTTTCACTATTTTGGTCAGTTGGTCGATTTCAAGCTGTGTAGATACAAATTTGTTAAGCCATGCAAAGAAACGGATCAATTTACCTGCGGAACGTATTTGATCAACGTCACACCAAGCTTAAGATACGAGAGGGCCATAAGATAATCCAGCCAAGTCAACTTCTTGCCAATCGCAACAAACAACAAGATGAAAACTGCGAGCAATCCGGCGCCGAGTAAGCATCTAGCAACGATGGAAACTTTTTGTCCCCCTCTCTGAAATTGCAAGATCAGATAGTTTGAAAGCACAGCATGACTAAGTCTCTCAACGAAACAATAAGCCAAAAATAACGATGTCGAAATTCGAGGTAATTTTTAGCAAGCTTGGTAATGATTTTCGAGTGAAAATTGCGCCGTTCACGAAACCCGGGTTGTGCATGCATCTTGTACAGCAGTGGTCGAGATATTACGATATGCAGTGTTCTCAACTTGCACGTCAACGCCAGCGATTCGATTGTCGTTCGGACATGGACGCTGTTACATTGCGAGCGTACTACATATTCATGAAAAGTTGGCGTTCACCATTACAACCGTATAGAGAAACACGTTACAGAAGAGATATTTCATAGACTTCAGCACTTACTCAACAGGTGCACACGATCTACCCGTAGAGATTAAGCGAATTGTAACACAAGAACCGAAACAGCCACGAACGAGGATGTTGTTCTCTGACCTTGTAGATGAAGCATTGTCCTATCGTGATAGAAGTCAGGAGGATAGCATGCAACGTGAAGACAACGTCATTGACCTCAACCGGGTTTACTCCATCAGGGAACTTTTCAATGTATTGTTGCTGCAAAGAAAATTGCAGGCAATAATAAATGTCACGGTCAAGCAACACACACTACGGTGGGTCGTACACAAGGTTTCCGGAAATTTTCACTGAGGGATCTAAGAATATTACACTAGTTTCTATAGAAGTTGGAAAGAGTACAGCAGAAGGTAAACATTCTGCCAACAGTTCACCGGGGAAATAAAAACATGATTTGGGAATGTCAGTTTACTAGTATTTAGGCTAACAAAAAACGTTGTACCCACCTACTGGATTCAATTATGGTAAATCTTGAAAAACAGGATGCCAAAACTAGTTTATCACCCCAGCCATGGCTTAACCCCTTTCTCAATTAACAACGTAACCACTGAATGAATAATTTCCCGACGACAATTAAGACGCATTCAGTCTCGTATTTTCTTGCTTACAGAAATTTTCGATGCCTAAAATTTTATTTTGTATATGCAGTCAAATATCTTTCAGATATGCACCGCATTTTTCTTATCCAATGCTCCCTATTCTTTAAGGATCATTTGAAGGGATAAGAGAATTGAACTGCGATTTTTACGAGTTGGGATAAGATGCATCATTCAAGTTCATTTCTGTTGATATTGTCCACAGCTAATTTCGGCAAATTTCAGGCGAGTCTTAAACGTGCGGTTTACATATTCCACTCAAGATTTAAGTACTGTTTAGTGCAGGGCTATGCAACCTTTCGCTATTGCCGGGCGCATTACGTTTACGTATATGAAGTACGGCCGCCAATGAGTTTGAGTTATATTTATTAGACACGTTTAATTGAGAAAAGGTTTTATCCGGTATATGTCATTTACTTGGGCCTAAGAGTATAATAAAATGTCAAACATTTACCGAATTTACTAAAAGAAAAGTTTGCAAAACAGACTTTTACGCATCATGTCGGGTGTCGAATGATTTTCTTGCCTTGCGTTTGTTTTGCTTCAATATACGCCAGCACGGCCGCCAAATCCTATATTTTATGTTACATGTGGACGGCCGCAAATTTCATTGTCAAAAGCCGCATAGGCGCAGCCAGGGGGGGGAAGGGCCATGCACCCCCCAAATTTTTAGAAAATATAGTCATTTGTGCTTTGAGAGGTGTTTTTCTAAACAAAACAGTGTTATTCACCTAGAATCAAACATTTTTCCCCCAAAAAAAATTTTTTGGCCCCCTTTAAATTTTTAGGCTGGCTACGCCACTGTGCTGCCGTACGGCCTCAGGTTGTGCACCGTTGGTTTAGTGCAACCGTTCTTAACTTTTTTATGTTGGGGACCAACTTTCTTATTGGCACACGTCGTCGAAGACTCGTAAACTATACTGGATTGAAGTGAAAGGAAATTCCACCACTATCTTCACTCCAGAAAGCTTGTTGTGATATCCCTTTTTATTAGACAGCCCTTTGTGACTAGAAGTCCCGCGAACTCACTAACATCTTTAGTCCAGACTCGGATTCGAGAGTGGCCCGGGTCAGTGAGCCAAAGGTGATACAAACTACTAGTTAGGTTCCCCTTCAGGACCTCATGCCATGGCTGCCTGAACCATTCGGGCTTGCTCATGGCAAGGACTTGTTTCATAATAAACTGTATCAGGAATGAAGAACATTAGTGATACTCTTCACTATATAAGTAGATGTACTCCCACATTTAAAAAATGTGATAGCCGAGCATTTTAGTGGGATCCCTGTAAAGACCACTGTTTCAGAAAGATCAGTACCGTCTGAAGATCAAGACAATGCACTGTTAATTACACCTTAAAAATTGGGATATTGATGTAGTCCAACACAACACTAGTCCATTTGAAGCACAACTTAGCTTTACTCAACTGGATACCCTACAATCACTAACGCCGGACTTAAGGATTTTTATCCGATCCATAACTGGTATGTGCTGGATAAAATAATCGCTATATTAAAAAAACACACACTGATTGACATCAACAATCACAGTTGCGATTGCTATGATTACTGGATACAGCGATTTTTGCAGAGGGTTTTTGGTAGTTGACGGTGATCCTGTGCAGTAATGAGTAAGCACTTAGTAATTACGGCTTTTTTCGACTGCGGTCGGCTAAAAATTGTGACTAACATCGATCACAACTCGCAATTACGTGCACATTGGCCACAACTCATTGTGGGTTTGAAGTTTTGGAACACCTGGCAAGCAGGGCAGTGAAAGCCGCACTTTGGAAGATGACTCAGAAAAAATAGCTACAATCGAAGCAAAACCACAATTCAGACACAATGAAATGTGCCACGCAAACAGTAAATGCGGTCCGTAGGCGTTCACGATTTGGGGATTTTGTCCATTACTCACAGGGCTTGCAAGTGTATACTCGACCTCCTTAAAAAGAATCTACGAAATCACCCGCTTCTTCCTCAAAATTCCAGGCCATGCGTTATCAACCCAGATCAAACTCGTATATGTGGGCCACTCGCGTGAGTCTCAACACCAAACGACTTGAACTGAAGCATCGCGTGGTTTGTACAGA
>Ga0210059_1003851_pt1 | contig 24137 bp, 21 predicted proteins | sample Ectturendosymbi2_FD_188042 | JGI IMG/M metagenome (GOLD analysis project Ga0210059, IMG submission 188042) | Ecteinascidia turbinata endosymbiont from Florida, USA - Sample 2 (SPAdes) (version 2) | ecosystem: Host-associated > Tunicates > Ascidians > Unclassified | place: Key West, Florida...
CCCCCCACTCCCACCACCGTCGCAGCGGCGGCAACGAAGCCCGGCGAGCCTCCCGTCGCGCACAAAAAGATACACAAGTCGAAGAGCGTCGACAAGCCGCCGATTTCCGACGCGGCCATTTCCGAAAAGACGGAAAGGCCCGTTCCGGCACCAAGGCCGCAAAGTAAGCGGGATAGCTTCGCTGGATGCGAGCTGCGAGTTGCGCGTTATCGCAAGGTGCTGTTGTGCGCTGTGCCTTCGCTTTGCAAGCACGAGCGTGCGAGCATAGGCCGGGCTGATGTAATGCTGATTCTGACGCAATCGTGCATTTTATTGGTAAGGTTGAGTAAATCAAGTGTGTGTGCAAAGGTGTTCCGTTTTGTGTGTGCGGATGCGAGGCATGCTAATGTAGTAACGCCGTCTCTCTCTTTCCACAGAGGGTGCCGCAAAAACGGGCGAAGCATCTGAGGGTGAACACGGTAGAGAGACAGATCTCGACAAAAACACCCTAAATCATAAGAAGGTAATTTGCAAAGTAAAAGTTCATCGCATATTAAGGAAGTGATCGCAAAGGGATGAGACCACATTTGAGTGGTGGGTTCTCACCATCCTTCGATAGCATTTAATCTGGGAGAACGTGCTGGACGTTTAGTACAATGTTGTGTTCAGGCGCCTACGAGACCTTTAATTGCATGCTTTATAGCAAACCATGGTCTGTCGCTTCGCGGCCATGAAACCGAAAAGAGTTCACGCGTCTGCGACAAACTTAGAGCGATTTACATTTTTCATTTTTTACCAGCTGACTTTGTTTGGAAACGGTTGTTCGACAGAAAGCGAAAAAGCGATGTTCAATGCCTGGCAACGATGAAGACGATTACATGGATGTTTCTTCTAAAAAAAATCACGAAATTGTTACTACTGCTTTATAGTTGAAAGGCCACACTGATGTAAGACGGCCAATCGATTGCATGCCACGACTAGGACTGAATTAGTCGTAACCCTTTCAAGTCGAATTTTTTTTGTCACAACCACCAAACAATAGCTGTTTTCTGTGTAATTTTTAAGAAAGTTTTATTCAAAATTTGAAAAAATAGGAAATGGGCCTGGTACCTATACCATGTGTGTGTTGAGGCCTGGTGGTACAAATAGGTACCATCATGCTCAACATATAAAGTCTGATGGTACGCATATGTACCAGTTACACTACCATATAAATGTACCAGTTACACTACCACCACCCTTACTGCGTTATCTTCAAAATGAAACAAACTTACTACTTTCATCCTGAACAGCCTAATAAATCCCAGTCTAATGCTAGCCAATGTAACTGTAATCTAGCCTTCTAAGTCACTTGCAAGTCTTTTATGTGTCCTTGCATTTCTGTTGCACTGCATGGAAAATGAAGCTAATGGCACAAAAAACGATGACATGATAGAACAAATCAATGAAGCAAAACGGACTGAGCGCGTGCGGTTTTAAAAAGTCGGGAAAGGTCAAAATCAACGCATTTGTGGTACAATAATGGCCTCTGTTGCAACCTCTCCGGTGGTGTTGCGTTGATTGTGTGATTCACCACGAACGGGATGTGCGTGAAGAACAACACCATACATATATGTGGCGCGAACAAGCAATAATAGAGTGATCCCGGTGGAGTGATCTTGGTGAGTGCCCTTTGATGATGCTTGTGAACCTGGTGAACAGTTGATTGTGCTTGCTAACGGTGACGACAAGAGTGATCGTGGCGTGGAAGCTCTGCCGATACTAACATGTGAACCATTGAATGTAACGACCAGCGTACGCGGAGAGTGATCATGGCATGTGAACTCTGTTGTTGCTTGCTGCCACAGTGCGAAGCTTTGCGCACATGCCGCTCGGGATTTCCGATCGCAACACCTCTCAGACAGGAACGGTATGTCTGTGGTACATATATGCACCATTAGTCTCGAAAGGGGTAAACAGCGGGACTGTGAAGTTTGCAGAATAAACTCATTGTGAAAAGAAAGCCAGGGTTAAAAAATAATGTCCTTAAATATGTTTGGAAGATTCGTACTGTTGTACTTATACAATATATTTTGAACGTGGACCTTGACTTAACATTCCCCCACCTATTTACGCGGAGGTGGTTTCTAAGTATTTTCAAATTAATTGAAAGTAAACAATTTTTTAAAAACGGGTATGAGATCGTCGGCATGGGATACTTCTGTATATTTTCGAATGCTGCAAATCTCGCGGATCTTTTGAAGACTCGCTTCTGAATCCAGGTGTTGCGCCAAACCCAAGCCACATGACCAACGCCAGCACTAAAATATTTGCTTTTAAGTAAAAAGCGCGCAACATTAAAATTTTGATGCCTAGAACCATAAGCGGCCGAACAGGCATGGACCAACGCACGAGTCCTACGCGCATTTTCCATAACGACGCCGCGTAGCAGCAAGAACCTCTTAGATGTAGCAGTGATGGAGCGGCTATGAGTGAAATGTTGCACGCGCACTGGCTTCTGCGCGCTGTCACGTTCTGCACTGACGAAACGCAGAACGCGCACTTCAAAATCCGTTGCTATGCAACAGGCTCCGGTGAAACCTCCGCGCACGCGCATGCTCAGCTCGGAAGTGAGCAAGGCCGAACCCGTGCTGAGCCCTCTGAGCATCAACAGCAAAGACGACGCCAAGATCGCCGCCGCTCCTCATCAAGAGTAAGTTTTTGCGAAACCAGAGCGTCGTCAGCGACGGGAGACTGATTTTTAAATTCATCCGCTGCCGTATGTGTCAGCAGCAACTTCGTCTAGTCACAGGGTAGCTTTTCGATTGAATGCCCCCATGCAGAAGGGAGAGTGCGTAATAGGAATGCGGGCGGACGCTTGCAGCTTTTGAAAAGTGGGCGAATCGTTTAACGTTTTCAATCACATGGCCGTATTTGAGATTTCTTGTGACGTCTGCTTGTTTGGGCGTATGCGTCTGTCGCTTCATCGATCAGTGCCTAACTACTACGGTTGAGAGAAAGTTGCTGCATTATTTTTCTGCTTCAAGCTCTTGCGCAAAGTGCTTCGTGACACCAGTTTAGCTGCACAAAGCCAATACCCGCTGTCGCGCGATTTACTCGTTACTTCCGGGTTGCTTGGTTGACAAACGTCACTTCCGGGCGGCCTGATTGACAAACGTGCAACTTTTATTGCGTTTCGAGCATTGCTCACGCCGTCCGATGCGCAGTCCTGTCATGAATTCCGATAGCCAAGCGAAATCTGATCTGTTGTTTCAGTCCAAGCAGAAGCAAAAGCGCCTTGCAGTCGGCGATTCGCGAGCTGAAGTGCAGGAACACGCACCTGACGCGGCTCAACGCCGACCTCCAACAGCAGCTCAAAGACGTGATGGAGATGCGCATTACCGTCGAGATGAACATTCACCAAATACGTCCCTTCACACAGTAGCCCCATTCCCCCTGGCCAAGGGCCGCTGACGCAAATCGACGTCGCGTTTCGTGTTTGTCCTCTTTCGACTTCGTGCTACGCGAGTCGCGACCTGTCGTGTCAACAAACTGTTGTCGTATCGCGGCGCAAGCGCCGGAAAAGTGTACCTAGGTTGACTTGCGAAAGTTTTACGAAGAGTGCCGAAGCCGCGTGCGAAGAATGCCGAAGTTGCGTGCATGCTTGTTGCAAATTGTGCGTTGTTTTTGCACGCGTCGGATGACACAGCACTGCTGTATAGCACACACTGTCGAATGCTCGTATGTTGTCGTTTACCTTGCTTCGAGACGAGCGCGTTGTCTCGATGAGGGGGAGGGGGCGGGTAAAGCGGACGTTTTTGCTGCTGTCAGGATCGTTCCGGCAAAACCCGCCGGGAAAGCTTTTTCGTGACACGCGAATCGAGGCGTTTCTTTTGCCCAAACCAGCATCAGTGTTGTTCTGTTCCCGGCGCGATACTGCTGCTCGCGTCGTTAGCGCGTTTAAGTTTTTTCCAATTCCTGCTGAATCGTCGCCGGACCGTTAGTCGTTGTTTTACGAAGTCGAAGTACTCAGAGACACGTCTTGCAGGGGTTACATGTAAGTTTTCAAGCTACGCAAGATTATGCATATCGAAAGAGGTCAGTGCAGTGTTGTGGTATCGATGAGGGATTCCATGAGTTTTCGCATAACCTAAATTTTGGCCAGCACTAAACGTTTTAAATGTAAATTCAAGACGGTTTTCTTCCATTTTAAAAGACCCTGGTTTTTCAAAGCGGTGTTTTCTCTAATGTATGTTGGCAGCAGGGGGCGTAACGAGGGGCTGCAAGGGGGACACAATTCCCGGCCCCGAATCACTATGGTGGCGCAGAAAAGTCACAACATTGTCACAAGTATTTCTTCAACACAGTAAATTTGCTTCGAAAAGACCTTAGGTTCGAACCTCGTCACGCCCCTGGTTGGCGGTCCGCCCTGTCTGGCTCAAATGTGGCCCCAACTGCCGTGCACGTAACCCCCCGTACCTTTCACCGCCAATCGAGAGAGATTACCCAGGCGACCCACAAATCGCGTTCATCGTGCATACAGGTACGCTGCTTTCTTCTTCGTTTGCGGGTGGCACGGGTGATTGTACGCGAAAGCACCTTACAGGTCGCAGCGATCTCCGCCAAGATGTGCCACTGTTGCCGCCTACCTCTCAGTGCAGCCTGTTGCCGCTTTATACTGCTTCATATACAGTCGTCTCGCGTTGTAGTGTCTGTCGAACTTTCGAACGCGCGCAGTTTGTATCGCGATTGAACGTAACGGGATTCGGTGCCACGATTGTGCTGCTGCTTGCCCTCTATGACGTAATAACCAAACCGCAAATGTTCGGGGATGATTGTTCGTTCGGCCGCTTCATCGCATCCGCCCGAGGGTTCTTTTATTCGCGGTTGCCAATGACTAATTACCTGAATTATGATGGCAGCCGGTTTCGTACGCGCTGCGTACAGGTCGTCAAAACCCCACCCACATGTAGTCGGTCGTCGTGTGGAGAGCAGCCCAAGTCAGCTTGTTCGTGCCTGCGACTGGACAAGCAACGGGATTTGAGCAAGCTGCTGCGGTCGTCCGCGCAACGGCGTGCAATTAGATGCCTCATTTGAAAGACGCCGTCGGCTTCTCACTGTCGGCACCGAATTTTTTTCGAAATCACTGCCTGCAACTGTTCGGTGGACGTCTGGCTGCTCGTTTATACGCGCTTCTTGTAATCGCTAAACGTTGCAAAGTCTTTAAATTACTCGTGTTCAGCAGGTGCTTATTAGTGCGAATGGATCTAGAACTATTAGCTCGTTGTTTCCCCCTGCAAGAACTGAGCCAAACGACACAACTGTCTCAGGCATGGTTGTTAGTCGCAACTCCGGTCAGGATACCCGAACGCTGCAGAACATCTTTTTTCGCTGTTGCTTCAGAATGGAGATTTGATCGTGCGTGTGTGAGTAGGTTTTCTATTCAGTCGCTTGTAGTCAAGGAAACCGAAATGTCTGTCGTTAATGAAAAGTTGTGGCTGCGCGAGTTTTCACCGGATTGACTAAAATTCATCACACTCCCCACACTTCCGCTGCAAGGAACCAGAACCGGTGTCGCCGGGAAATATGCTTCGTCAAGGTTTGGCAGTCTAGATCATGCAAGTGCCCTTGCGTTTTGTTTGCCTGGATCTGGTCCTGTCCGGACCAGAATGTCGGAAGCGATCGTGACGTCCGCGCGATTGTGTTCGAACGAAATCTATCAAGTGATCAACTAGCAACTTTTCGCACGTCACGTTTATTCGGTTTGGCAACCAACTCTGCAACCAGTCTCTCCTGAACCTGTGCAATTGACACAAATACTTTGCACCATTCTTCGTGGTCGCGTTCAGGCTGGACCGGATGCGCCGTAAGCTTCTGCTAAAAGTCGGAGACGTAAAGTAACTCGAATTCTACCCACGTCTTAATTTTCGTACTCCTTGGCTGCCATATATGTGCTGTACATAGCGCCGCTGACTGCGATGATCTTGCGAATTAACCTATTATATTATGCTTGGTGATGTCTGCTGTCATTAAACTATTTTATTATACATTCGACCGTGTATGTTTGAGGACGAGGGGTGAACCAGGTCCATAACTGCTTGCCACGTAAGACATTTTTGTCGCATGAAGCTGATGGCTGTAACGACTCCAATTGGTCTCGGCTCCCTGTCATTGACCCACTGCTTCCTATCGAATAAGCAACAAGCAGGGTTTAGGACAGTCCCATCGCCACGGGGGGGCTTTGGTGGGCTTAACCCCCTAAATTGAAATATGAAACGTTGTAAGTGGAGTTTTTGTCAAATTTCAATGTCAAACCCCACCCCTGCACGAACCTAAAGCCCCCCTATTGACGACTATCTGGCGACGGTTCAGGTTTGGGAAGAGCAGATCAATGGTAGACCAAGTCTGCCGCTTGACTAAAAACATCGAACAGGCATTCTGCGACCGCCAAGTAACCGGCACAGTATTTCTCGACGTCAAGGCGGCATACAAAACCGCCTGGCACAAAAGTCTAGATTTAAAGCTGTTGTAGCTACTGCATTGCAATAAAATCTCAAATCTAATATGATTCATCTGTATTGTAGGTCCTTCATACCAATGACGGACAAAGCAGTCGCCCACACAGCGTCAAAACAGGACTCGCCCAAGGGTCGGTACTAGTCCCAACACTAAAATTTTTACACTTTCCATTTCCCCGGTGCCTTTCACACCAGATAATATATATACGCCAGCAATGTTGCGCTGACCATGTCAGAGGCCATTTTCAGTCAAGGGCGTAGGCAAGGGAGGGGGTTTGGGTTAAACCCCCTCCCTTGTGTTCTATTGCCTGCGCAAAGGAGATTGTTTTCGCATACTTTTTGCGTGTTAATTTGTTGACTTATTGCAAATACCACGGAATGAATTTGCATGCAAATTTCACGGAACATTGTAAATGGGTCACAAAGTGATATTACGTTTTGGTAGGAATCTGGGTTATCGTCTGCATCCAGAAACCATCTCACCACTTTTTGCAGACCTTACGTCCACTACGCATGTTTAGATTGTTCCGCGATAGTTCACTTTATCCAAAACAATTGTCTTCATTTTGTCTGCTATGGCTGATCGCATTGGCTACATTACCAATTTCAATCAATTTCACCATTACCAAGATTCAATCTTGCAAACCGGGGTGTGCGTCATCCAGCCCAGTCGCACGCTTTCTATGCTCCACTGCTCTTATTCGACGAGACATTAGCGCAGCCTTATTTTGCAGTTGTAAATTGCTCTGACCCAGTGATGAGCGTGTTTTACTCCCCTGTTTTAACGCTTTGCAGTTGTGAACTGCTGTGTCGTAGGGTTGAGTTTATTTCCTCCGATATCCTAATCTGGAGAGCTGATAGTTTGTATTTAGTTCATAACACAAATTGGGGTGAGTGCGTGTAGAGGAACATGCATATTATGTTGATAAACTTCGCCAAAACGGTTTGGAAGCATGAATCTGACGTCAAAAAGAGCGAACACCGAATACAAATGACCGTCATATGCCACTGACAGAAACGCCCACATGAAAATTTTTCTGCGTACGCCACTGTTTTCAGTCAAAGGTCACAGACTCATGGCCAACGTCAAAGACTACCTAGCTATATGGCGCTTCAACCTCTCCGCCAGCATTCCAAATAAGAAACCATTGGAAATGTTTGTAGAATCCTCTCAAAGTGGTATTTAACTCAGCAGAATCCTCTCCTGGAAAGCTACAATTCCATAATAATGCGAGATGTCTGGGGCGTAGCGACGGGTGGGCACAATTCCCCGGGCGCCGAATCACTGCGGGGGACGAAAAAAGTCCCAACCGTGCCACAAGTACTTTCTTCAATATACTACATTGCTTCCGAACGACCTCAGGTTCGAACATAGGGGCGCCAAACTAGCTTCTTGCCCAGTGGCGTAGCCAGCCCAAAAATTTGGGGGGGAATGTTTGATTTTAGGCGAATAACATTATTTTGTTTAGAAAAATGCCTCTCAAAGCACAAGATAACTATATTTTCTAAAAATTTGGGGGGCATGGCCCCTTCCTGGCTATGCCTATGTTCTTGCCCCGGGCGCCATCTGACCTCGTTACGCCCATGACCTGGGTAGACACCTGCCAAGTGCCAGAAGCCTCACTTTAAAAGATGAGATTTTGTTTGTCAACTTCAGGAAGTCATCTCCAGCTGCCTTGATAAATGTTCAACTGAGATGTTCACTGAACGTGCTCAGAAGCTCGACAACTGTTTTGGTGCTGCTGCCGAGCTTGGTGCCAGAGTGCACACACATGCAAATTGGACTGCCAGCTGAATGAAGCCATGCGTGTCCCATGAATGAAGTCCCAACCATCTGTCACATGAAGTCCTGCAAGGACTTTTTCCAGAAGGTCCAATAGCGGATTTTTTCAGTGGATGGCCAACAGTAGTGAAATTTCATTTTGCCAACTCTAAACTAAGAAAATTACATTTTTTTACCAAAAAATTAATAGGAAAGCTTCAAAATCCACGGGGCTTGTCACCCCTGCAGACGAGCATGGCAGCACGCTCCCGACATCCCTTAAGATGGTTCATTGAGAACATCAAAATCCACTCCCCTAGACTAATCGAATTGAAGGCATATATCTCTCGTTTCACAAACTACCAGGATGCAACGCTCCGCGCCAAGTATGGGTCCAACTTTGATGGGATTGGCCGACGACAAAAACTGTGCGACGTCCAATCCGCCAACCACTGCCCAACCTGCATCATCATTATCACAACCAATGAAGATTTTATAGAATAGCCCACCTCTGCAATTCTTCATTTTAGATATAACCACATACTACCTGTCTGGGCATACGAAAAAAGTCTCATACGCCAGCAAAAAAGCCTTGTCCCCACCGGCTTCATGTAAACTCAACCACATTTGATCCACCCAGCAAACCGCTTAAATTTAATTTACTTGACCAGCCGGAACAATTGCACAGAAGTACAGGATGTAGAAAAAACACTAAATGCATATTCTTCAAGGAAATGCGTGGCACTTGGTGCAGAGAGCGGCGCCGGAACAAGACCGAACACAACCACAAGAAATAAACACAAACGAGCCAAAGCAAGCGTGACGTGTTCTGCAGCTTCTCTGGTCAGTGGAAAACGAGACCTGGTGCCTTTGTCGGCCGATCCAGAAATATTTGTGTTGTTGCACTTGACTGCGTAACAGCTAGCTCCGGTCATTAGAAAAGCCAGAAAAAGCGGCGAAATTTTGGGAAGTTTGCAAAATGTTATGGGAGGGAAAAAGTTTTATCACGGTATAGTTGGGTGCAAGTTAACTTGATCTTCTCATTGTTGTTTGATCTGGATATGTGGTAAAAGAGATTTATGAAAGCAGGCGACGGCTTCTCTCAACCATACCCTTGGTGATGTTGCAACCTCTAGGTGGGCGTTGCGTTGAATGTGCGAATCACCACGAACCGGATGTGCGCGAAAAACAGCACCCAATATATGTGGTGCGAACAAGCAATAATGGAGTGATCTCTATTGCTGCTTGCTGCCATAGTGTGAAGTTTTGCGTACGTGCCGCTCGGTCTTGCTGATCGCAACAGTAACAAGCACATTATCAACAATACGAAATCTGAAGAGTAGCACCAAATGATAAGGAACAAGTACCCTTAACACTTGTAAGACAGTGAAAGTAATGGCGAAAGAGATTGCTTCTGGAGCGAAATGTTCGTTGGTTCAATAATTTCACTAAATAGGACATGATAGTTGTTGGCTGACTAGTTACGTGGGGGATTTCACTTCCAGAATCGTGGATTACGTACGTGACGGCAGTGGATGAAGCAGGTCGCAGCCACGGGGGGGGGGCATTCGAAAGCAGTATGCCCACAAAGTTTGTTGTTCCCAGAAAGATTTGTTTTAAACATAAAATAAAAACAAACATCTTGCCCTCCTCAAATGTTTTTCCCCCCCAAACCTTAAAACCTGGCTACGGGTCAGCGGTGAAGTAAAATTCTTCACGAAACTTTCCGACAGCCTGATGGACGTTGAAGTGGAAAATACACTGTGACCTTATAAACACTCGGCCATTCTTTTTTTGTTGGGGGGCGGTTATGACTGCGCTGAAAAATTGACCGAAACTCTCGCAGTTTTAGCGAATGTTAGTAAAGCTCCACAACGTTTGTAAAAAGTAGTCTTATTACAAAAGCGAAGACAATGCTCGGCATTTTTCGATTTAAACACATAGACAATTGCGTGAAAACGATCTCCTTCACAATGCTTCTTTTTTGCATTATCTTACAAATAATTTCTTATGTAGCACCTATGAAAGACAGATGAAGGACACACTTAAACGTACCAAGAGATTTACTAATACGTGAACCACTTACCAAACATCTCACCATCAAAAATATGAAAACAAATTACAGATAAATAAAATAAATCGTCTTACAAATTGCAAATAAAAGCTAAAAGCCTTTGCATGTGCTTGAAACTGCATTTGGCATGATTGCGACGTCTTGCTGTGGTGTTTTATCATTTCACCTGTAAGTTTTTGCTTGCAATTTGCAGGATTGAAAATGCGTAATTGATGCGAAATAAACACTTCGCGACCATATTTAGCTGCTTTCCCCTTGTGATACATTGCAACTTAAATGTGGATACGTGCAGTCAGATTCCTCGAAAACCCTACTTCACGTATTTACGAACAAATCTTTACTTATTTCTTTAAAATAACGTGCGGTCTGCAAAACAAATGCATTTGCTTCGTGCGACTGAATATTACTCAGAAAAAAATGTCGGACCAGTGGATGGACTAAACAAAACAAAACTAGACCTTAAAATGTATGTGAATAGAGAACGAAGAGTTTTGTCATCTACAGTCGAAACCAACCTCAGGAGGCGTAAACAGTGATTCACAAACTGAGGTCGCTGGCATCCCTTAGGTCCCAGGCACCCGTGAAGATTGGAAAGCATGTTCTCGGGCTTTTCAAAGGGTTGGAAAACATCATGTTTTCGAGGCTGCGCGAAGTGATGCTCCTCAGTGTTGTTAAACAACTACTGCAAGGCAACAGTGGCCAGAAACTTTACGCGTGTTGTCTTGGCTATCGTGCTACGGGTCAGCGGTCCATCAAAAGCAAAACCTGAGGATAAGATCTTGAAAAAGTTGATCTACTAAGTGAGGGAAAGACAATTTTCATGAAAACAGTTCTAATTTGTGAGATAATTTTGTTTAAAAAATGAAAAAAAAACAAACCTAAGATGTCCGTAACTGCAGATCTTTTGTTGGTGCAGATTTTTCACGACTAACAAGTCAAGAAGGTGGGGAGATTAATTGTTTAATTTCATTGTTTTTAGGCCATAACTTGCTAACCACAAATGCTAGAAGGCCAATCAAGGGCTCCAAAGATGTTGATTTTTGCCTAGTTTTTTTTTAAGAAATAAAAATTGTCCCTTGGGATTGGGGCCTAGGGTCCGATGATGTGGGCCAAGAAGGTCTGAACCTACCCTTATTATGACATCAATGACAAAAAAGGTCAAATCAAAACCTTCACAACTTTTTATCGAAACTACAAGACTTCCCGAATCTTTAGAGGGTGTGAACAGCTCCCTATCTCAATCTGCTGACAAGTTATGGCTGGAAATGCCCTGGATGATATATGGACTTCTGCAGAATTTGGTACTACATTAAAAAAATATTGATATCGCAGAACAAGTGAAATTATCTGAATAAGAAAGTTTACATGTCAAAAAATTTAATTCAGCTGTAGAAACAGCCTTCATTTCAAGGAAATAGAAGCTGTTGAACAGCCATTACACTTCCCAGTGGGTCTATGACCAAATCGTGCCAAAAACCTGGACAGACAATGCGGTCAAGAAGTTAATGCAGGCTGCTCCTTTTTTCAGTCCCAGGATTAAACATCATCCCTGGATTTGTTATGAAGTGTTCAAAATCAGCCTATACTATAATCCCTCAAGGCTACTTCTAGAAAGTTAGACTGGTTTTTTTTTTAAGGAAAATGTTAAGTACTTGGTATGGACCTGTAGGGATCCAAAAAATTTCCAGCTAAATTTCATAGATATTTTCTATGATAATTTTCCCTAATTCTAGGGACCTGAATTGGGTCCCCAAAACACCTGTAAAAGAACCTGGTTATTTCATCCTGCAAGTGAAGAGCAATCAAAATTAAAAGTCAATGAAAAAAGGAATTTTGGCAGTGATTGCAGAGTGTGTCATAAGTCTCTGGCATCTGTTATATCTTCTGGTAATCTGATAGTTGCACCCTCCATTTCTTCGGTCACGTTCACTTGACAGCCAAGTCTTGATCTAAAAGAAAAGACAATGCGTCACTGAGTGGATGAAGGACATTTATTGTATATAAAAGTAAGCAGCAGTAGCAGAGGCATAACGAAGCCAAGGTGGAAGCAGAATTTTTCAGTTCAGGAATGGGTCTACCTACAAAATTTGTTTACTAACCTTTTTATTTTCAACACATACTTACGTATCTGTTAAACCACATGCAAGATCAAGCATGTCCACCTCATCCATCATTGGCTCTTCAAGCTGATCAAAAATTTTTTGTTCAAGTATGACATGGCATGTTGAACAGGCAACAGTTCCTTCACAAACACCTTAGTAATTGCCAAAAACAGTCAGAATCTTGTGGAATCACACATGAAAAAATCAAACCAAAAAGTGAAGCAGAGAGTAAATGCAGGGAAAAGAACCTTTCTTCACATGCTGCTATAACTTCTTATGCAAAAAAAACAAAATGAAGTGAAGGAAAAGACAAACTTTACTGGTTGGCCAAAGAATATGTACTTAATGAAGTTTAAAGTTAATAAAAAAGCATTTGAAGTACCAATCTTTTACATACAAAAACCACAGCTGGTCGTCTACAAGGTGTAAATCAGCAGTTAACTGCTTTGACAAGCACTGAATCACAACCAAAATCACTGAAAATTGGTACAAATAAAATAAAAGCAGTAAAACATGATGAATAAAATCCTAAACACCATTTTCCAAGCTTTTTAACTGTATCAGCCCATTGGCATATAATTACTAGAGTAACTCATCCCTTAGTACAAACAAATGAAGTGACTGCCTTGAAACTAACTATTTCACTTTGTCTTTGGCTGGAAATTTCATAACATCTTTAATTTCACCAGCAGATAATTTCCTGACTATTGTGTTGTAAAAAATCATCACTAAGAAAAACTGTCATTGAACCATTATGAGAGGTATGCAGAAGGCAAGTAAAACACATGATCAAGCAACGATTTGAATTATGCTGCGTGCCAATCTTAACACCTTCACAGCTGGTATGATTTCACCTAAATAAAACAGTTTTTGGTTGTCTTACCGACGGCGTAACTTGTCAGGCGACTGTGCCAGAGAGCTGTTTAAACCCTCAAAAGATTTGGCAAGTCTTCGAGTCTGCAATGGAAAAAACTTTTTTGGCTTTGGGTTTCGGAATTTTTGAAGGTGATGTCATAAGTGGAGTAGTTTTAGGCCTTTTTGGCCCACTTCATCTGGCCCTGGGCCCAAACCGCTAAATGGCAGCATTTTACTCAAGTTTTTATTGGAAACTATGCTAAAATCCAAGTCTTTGGAGGCTTTGGATGACTTTCTGGGGTTTCAGGTTCAAAAGTTATGACTTAAAACTACAAAATAATTAATCCACAAATTTGATAATTAAGTAATTTATTTGTTGTTTTTAGTTAATAACTTTTGAACCAGAAATGCTAGAAGTTGATCAAAGGCTCAAAAGACTTGGATTCTAGCCTAGTTTCTAATGCAAAACTTGAGTGAAATACTTCCGTCTAGCAGTTGGGCCCTGGGCCAAGTAATATGAGCCAAAATGGCCAAAAACTTACCTCACTTATGATGTCACTCACAAAAAATTGAAACCCAAAGCCAAAAAATTTTTGTTTCATTACAGACTTGAAGACTTGCTCAGTCTTCTAAAGTTTTCAACAGCTCTCTACCACAATCGCTTGGTGAGTTATGGAGTTGGTAAGACAACCAAAAACTGCTTGGTTCAGGTGATTTTTAGGTATGATATATTCATATGCCAACAGCAAACACGTTAAGTTTTACTCAATTTATTATACATTGACAAGATATGCAAAAAACTTGACAAAGTTTCATACCATTAAAATTGAAAAAAAATCATTATTTTAGTGAAAAATTTAGGAGACTCAACACAAGTACAACTTACCGTAGCTTTCAAACTCCAAATTGTTGTCAATGACCACATCCAAAAGGCTGTCTCCCACATTGGCAGATACAGTATGATTTTTTTTATTTCTGTCAATGATACTGAGGGTAACTCTGAAAAAATTAAATTTCATGTGAAAAGTTTCATTAAATAAGTACATGCTTGCTGTCAGCAATGACTATTTCACCATGCAAAAATGGGAAATGTAGGTTTTGCACACAAGATTGAACACTGAAAATGTGTTTCTCAGGCTTGGCTCATATGCCCCAGTCATGTGCGTTTAATTTAACATAGGTTTTGCCCATAGTGTCAAAATGAGCCAGTGGTAAAATCCAGACAAAACATTTTGGGAGATACCAAAAAGGTCTTCACTTGTTTAAATACTCAAGGTTGTCTGTGGGAATTATTAGGTAACACACAAAAGTGGTTACCTTGTAGGCCAAAAGAGTGACAATTTTCTTGGTTGAACTATTCACACTTCTGGGGTGTAACCACAGATTAAACATGCATTATATCATTAATTCAGAAAATATTTGAAGCGGTTTCCTGAAAGATGGGCCTCGTTTTGCACAAGCTACACATAACTGAGAACCCTGATGTCATTCTATTTATATATATAAGGTATTTTTGTAAACTGTATGATTTAATTACATATAACACTTAATCTACCTGTTGTGTTATACTGAAATCTTTGCATATAACAATGACGTGCAGAAACAGCAAGAAACAATAAGCAACTAAGGCCTCCTTGAACCATAATGAGTGGTTTCCACTTTATCTACAAAAATCTATTGATAAGTCTGATGAGTTGATGGAAAAACTAAATCTACTTGATTAAAAAATGTCCAGGCTTGAGACAATTCTGAAACAAATACATATCTGATCTGGCAAGCACTCTCAAAACAGTCTCAACTGATGTAACAGCTGCACAAAGAAATCAAAGGCCTTGGATAAGAAAATTTTTCTCTAGAGGAAAAATTCAGTTACTGGAGGAAAGTGTATCTTTTCTTGAATTAGGTATTAATGATTTGAAACAGTAGAGCTGGAGACAAAACTTGGAAATATTTACAAGGAATACCCTTAAGTGACAATGAAAATATTTGAGATTGAAAGCAAACTTTTCACAGTGCTCAAAAAAATTGATGAAAATACATCACATGAAGATATTGATATTGCTCACAGACCGGGTAAATAAAAAGACAAGGCCCTAACATTACTGTCAGATTTGTTTCTACAAAAATCAGAAATGATGTTTACAAGGAAAGAAAGAAATTAAAAAATATTTCTTCAGGGTAACCTACATCTGAACATGTTGTTATCAGTGAAAACCTTACAAAAACAAAGAAACATTTGTTTTACTTGGCTAATGAAAAAAGAAAAAATTGACTGGAAATACATTTGGACCAACAATGGAACAATTCATCTTAGACAAAGCAATGAAAGTAAAGCCAGTGCTCAGTACTAGAAATCTCAACGGAACTTCTGCATTTCCCTAAACTGCTTGAAAACTCACCAATCGAATATTTGATTTTTCCTTTTGGTATGGAGAGTGGTCTACAATAATCATGGCTCTGTGCAAAACTTGTAACATGTCTAATTGTTTGCATTGTGCTCAGTGTTCATAATGCCATAAGTATAGCTAATCACTTTATGATTCCCCCATGCTACTCCAACCAGCAAAAGCCTATATCAGCATTATTTGTTACAGTTGAACAAATACTCATCCACTAAGTACTTATCCTTTAAACAGTTGATAAAGTGCATTCCTTTGAATGCCGGCAGCAGAGTACCATCATTTTGCTTCTTGCCTTGCAACACCATGTTTAGTTCTTCATTCGTCATGTTGGAGTTACGCAAGTAGCAGCAATCATTCCAGTAAGTGGTAATTAACTCAGCCGTCAGCATAGTGGCTTGGCGTATGTTAACCTGCTTTTTTTGTTGTATTTGTGGCGGTATCTAAGTTGTTACTAGGTAAAACCACCATTGTTGTTGCATCTATGCACGTGAATCAGCGTTGAACTTCCTGAGTGCCTTGAATGTTGGTAAAAAACCAAGGCCCTCTCACTACACAAGCCACAATATTACATGATTGCTCTCGCAAGTGTAAAATGACTTTCTGTAATTTTGTCAAGTTTCTTCTTCTTCTTTTGAGCAAGTTGTTCAAACCACTGCTTGGCCGTACTAGGTCCCGGGGCAGATGTTGAGCAGCCATTCAATTGTCTCATCGTCCAGAACCGTCAGGCCATGCAGTCCATGGGGAGGTCGATGGATTGGACATTGGAAGACAACATGGTCAACGGTTTGTTCTTCTGCACCACACTCACAAGCCGCAGAGGAGGCCATACCCCATTTATATAAGCAGGAGCAGAAATGTCCAACACCGGTGTGGAAGCAGTTAAGCCGGACCCAGGCTCTTTTTGGGAGGGTCATTCTGGGGGTGTGTGCTGGTGTTAGTGATGAAAATGCAGAGTCTTTTGGGGCTGTCTGTCCACTCCGCATTCCATTGGTAATCCGCCCACTGCGCCGCACGTATATTGTTGTTGTCAGATCAACTGATGAGCTGTTGTGTGGCAGGTACAAATGGGTGTCTCAGTTTTAGGCGCCGTGTGTTTGCACACGATGGGCGGGTGAAAACTAAGTGGAGAAGATGTCCAGGCTCCATAGCACGGCGTGCTAGAGACAGTGTGGCTCCAATGCGACGAAGCTCCAACAGGCTGGATACCTGTGAGGGTTGGAAGGTTGTCCGCTGGTGTAGGACGTAGGCATCCAGTTACAGTTTGCAAGGCGTTGTTGATGGTGGGATTGATGAGGCAAGTATGAGCACTGCGGCACCAAACAGGCACACAGTACTCTGCGGTTGAATGGACCATGGCTAGGGTGGTCATCATGGATCCTTTCCTGCTATTGTTTGCTGCGAATCTTGAAATAAACTCTAGTACAAATGTACTGCACTGGGTTTTTACTCTGAGAATGGTTTGGGTGCTTTAGCAAGTCACAGCAGCCAGTAGAGACTTGTCCTTTTGGAGATTGAACTTTAAACCTTAACAAGTATCATTTACTTGTTCTCCCTGTGTCTTTTCTGCTATACCATTTTTAAATTTAACCAAAACAGAGCTCACAACCTCGGTATTTAATAACGCTGACTTATCTAATTTTATTGAATCTTTTCCATGTGACTTAGCAGCTCAAAAATTTTCAACCAAGTACTCAACTCTAAGTAAAGCTGGTGAAATGATTCATGCAAATATGTAAGAAAGAAAATTTATCATCATTTTCACTTTAATGTGCATGGCCTGGGTAAAAATAAGCATAAACTTTATTATAGATTTATTTTTCCTAATGACTAAGATAAATCCTACTTTTATAACCATATCAGAAACGAAGTTGTAAACCAACTTCATTATACCGTAAATATTAACATCCCTGGCTACAACTTCATTCATAATCCCTCACAAACCAACTAAGGTGGAGTTGGTCTTTGAATTAATTCCAAACTAAGTTTTCTAGTTTGCATTAAAATTTTGTAAAGTTTTGGGTTACCCAAAACGATTTTTATTCAAATTTTTGTTATAACTTTGGAACCAGAAAAGCTAAAAAGCTAATCAAAGACTCAAAAGACTTGGATTTTAGCTTAGTTCCAAAAAATCTGAGTCAAAAAATTCCCTCCAGTGGTCAGCGCCCACGGCCAGGTAACCTGGGTCAAAATGGCGTAAAACCTATCCTCCCTATGAAGTCACCTATAAAAAACACAAAATTCATAACTTTCCAATATTTTTTAATGCAAACTGGAAGACTTCCAGCATCTTTTGAGGGTTTAACACTTTGAAAGCCGGCGTACGATATATTCATACTTCACTTTCGGCCTAAAAAACAGCAGTTTTTGATTGCTTTACTGACGCCATAGCTTCTCTGTTAGAGAGCTGTTCAAGGGCTCAAACGGATTGGCCAGTCTAGTAGATTACACTCAAAACAAATTTTTTGGGTTGGGGTGCGGATTTTTTGTGAGTGACGTCATAAGTTAAGTAGTTTTTGGGCCATTTTGGCTCATGTTGCCTGGCCTAGGGCCCAACTGCTAGGCCAAAGTGTTTCGCTGAAGTTTTCATTGGAAACTAGGCTCGAGTCCAAGTCTTTTGAGCCTTTGATCAACTTCCTAACATTTCTGGTTCAAAAATTATGATCTAAAATAAATAAATTACTTAATTATGTAATTAGCTAATTAGTCAAGTATTTTTACTAACTTAGAAAATAACTTTTGAACTGAAACCCCAACAGGTCATGCAAAGTGTCAAAAGACTCGGATTGTAGCCTAGTTTCTAGTAAAAACTTCAGCAAAATACTACCACCTAACGGTTGGCGCCCAGAGCCAGGCAAAGTGGCCTGAAAGTCCTCCACTTATGACGTCACTCACAAAAAATCCGCACTCCCCAAGCAAAAAAAATTTTTCGAGTGCAGACTAGAAGACTTGCTGCGTCTTTTGACGCTTCGACCAGATCCGTAACCCGTACAGGAGCGGACATATTCCTGCGCAAAACCACGTGCGTTTAGGCGTTTTTTTTTTTAATCCTGAAAAGCAGCCGTACGCCAAAGTGTTAAAAAGCTTTCTAGCTCAATTGCCTGGTGAGTTATGGCGTTGCAAGGTGGTGTGAAAATAACGGCTCAATGTGATATTTCAAAGTACGATATACTCCTACACCAGCAGCGAAGGTGTTAAGTTTTCAAAACAAAATTAAAAATTTTCAAAGAGACATATTGCCGAAAACATTGTCATCTTTACAATGTGAGAAAGAGAACAAATGCTTTCATGAGGAGGCAATTGCACTAACATGAAGTGGAACAATACAATAATAGATTGCAAGATTACTGATGGAGTCCCAAGCCAGATTTGTCCATTTACAGGAGTTAAAACCATGCTTTGCATTCCTTGTACATCCATTCAACGTTAATGTAGTCGGTGATGACTGTCTAGTTCACCAACTGTTTGTCACAAACACCTACGCTGTAGAAATCAAGCTGACCAAAACGCAAGAATATCTGGCTCTAAAAATGTTCTGTCAATACCATTCTATACAGGTGATTTCTGACAACAGGTTCAAGAAAGTAAATACCCAGAATTAAAGAGAACAGTGTACAACGTGTACAGGGGCGCATCTAGCCTGAAAAAAGGGGTCTGTTGCGGAAAGGCAGCTTTTGATATCACTTTTCATCATAAAACTATATTTTCTCTTAAGACTAGGAATCAACCGATGAATTTTGCAATTTTGCCAAAGTTCGGAAACCCAAGTTGCTACTTCATCTCTGATTAATTAACGCAAATTATCTGTACTCTGCCTTAGGATGCCCAGCCCTCTGGCTTGATCAAGTGGTGTGCAATATGCATACCACTCTGCAATTGTCCCCATAAACCGCTCTATGACGTAACATTCGCTCACAGGTTTTTGAGTGCGCGGTAAGAAGATGAATGCCTGCGAACAAATCAGGGAAACTAACCACAGTCAGACCTCGTTTATCCGAACTACTTTGTTTCATCAAATAATGTCGGTTTTGCGAGGTATCCGGGAAATTGGAATCAGGCCTGTAACCATGGAGGGCATTCAAGGGAAATCCCCCCTACATTTTTTGTGCCCCTCCAAATTTTGTTGCGCCCAGAAATTTTTTTAATAAAAATGCATAATAAAAACCAAAGTCTTGATCATCTGAAAATGTTTTTCCCCCCTAAACCTTTAGACCTGGCGACGGGTCTGGCCTAAGTGAACGCTCAATGGGGAAACAGAAATAAACTGTAGGGTAGTCTCAAACGAACTGTCAACTCAAGCAAATATGTAGACTGCATGTGAAACATGACTAAATGAAACTCTCATAGTTCTTTTCGTTTATTAGCAGATCCATATACCAGGTTTTCTTTTCAGGAAAATGTTAGGTACCTGGTATGGATCTGTAGGGACCCGATTTCTCTGATTCTAAGGACCGATTTTCTCAGATTTTAGGGACCCGATGATAATTTTCTCTGATTCTAAGAACCCGATTTTAAATTCTAGGGACCCGAATCAGGTCCCCAAAATGCCTTAAAAAAGCCCTGCATATACATAAGCTAGTATGCATTCAGAATGAGATTAAACACGAAAAAAACTGTGCAGGAGACCTATAACTGCATCCTGCAGGGTCTGCCACTGTTACATTCATCGTGCATTGAAAATTTGATAAACAACTATGTAACAGTTGGTGTAATCCAGTTTAGCGTTTCTTTTTTCGTTTGAATGACATACCGTTGCTAAATTTCCGAGTCGTTGCCAGACAGCGAGGTTTCCGGATGAAAAGGGTGAAATGCGGTTAATCGGAGTTCGGACAAATGAGGTCCGACTATATTTGGAAGAGATAGTGGTATTGATCTGATTGTCAAAACACATCAGAAAATATTTCCAAGTTATTATTGCTTTCGGGGACAGCGCATTTATTACATCAAAATTGCTGTTTATTCCTACGAACATGGCACTGAAAAGATACTTAGCTTGTCGAACATTCAGCAAATGTCAGTCGTACAGCAATAACAGCTGTTTAGCCAAATGTACATATACTTTAAGTGTAGTCAAAGTCTTATAAAATCGATGCTGACAACCAGCTGCACAACTGCTTCTGTGGAGCGCGCTGTGTATCAAGATGGTGGTGTTATAAATATACTTGCAATGTCACTGCGGAGAAGAACGATTGAATTGCAATTACTCTGACTACTTTGCATCATAATGTAAAAGTGAAAAACTCGAAATCAATATCGAACTTCTTGTGCAGCAAACAGCATCATCAACTGCTTAATTCTAAAAAGGCTATTTTTGAAATACGACGCTTAACTGATATTTTGTTCAGATAACATGGCCACAATCTTTGACACTAGCTGTTGCGCCTTTCAATATAAGAAGTTGCTTATAAAAATATAGTTTCAGTGGAAACGAACTCGCATTACTTGGCGTGACACCGAGGAAGGCCTAAACTTGCGTAATTTTGTCATAACCTAGCAGGTGTAAACAGCAGATAAAATTTAGCCCGAAACTACAAAACGAAACGATTGTGATTAGAGACTGTCCTCTCACCACGAAGCGAAATATTACAAAACACCTCCTGCAGGCATGTGACAGTGTCCGAGATTCTGACAGCATGACAGCCGGCACAGCCAGAGGAGAAATTCAGAAACACATGCATTCGACGCAATATCAATTTCGAGTGTTGGAAAACGAGGATTGTTTCATGTCACTGTGCAGGCGCTATTTAGATAAGGCAGAAAATTGTTGTTGCAAAACAGTACTATGCAATGTTAAAATGTAAATGTAAGCTGTTGCCTGTTCCAAAACACCCGGATTAGAGACCTGCAGTGACAACGTTTGATGTTTTATCGGATTTAATGCTGAGTACCTGCGGTGCAAAGGGGTCTGTCACAACAGCTAAACAGACCCCCTAAATGCGCCCCTGAACGTATATCTGTATTTAGCACGACATATCCCTGTGACCTTTTATTCTACATAGTTAAGTTAGTAAAATCAAGCAACTCTAACAAATGAATACTTGGAAGAATTAATTTCCACAGCTTTAACAATGTATCCTCCAGATCGGAGACTAACAAATCAAATTGAAACCTAATAATGATAAATAATGCATTTGCTATGTTCCAATTACTATAGATCATTTTATGTAAAACTTGCATTCTTTACCATATTTGTATTACACTACAAACTGAGTTTGCGGCTTGCTGGTGTTTGTGGCTTACTGCAAATGACTTCCATTCAACAACTTTGCCCACCCCTGGTATGACGCATAACGAAAACTGACATGGCAAATCAAACAAGACTTTGCTGAGGAAAGACAGCAATAATACACCTTGTTGTTGTTGCCTCAAAATATGTTTAGTGCGGCCATTCAAACAAACAATACATTGAAAATGATAATGAGTAAGGAATCTCAGACATTAGGGGCAATTTTCAACACATTGGCCAAAGTTGGAAAAACTGTAGCATTGTACAATTTACATAGTGTTACAAATTTAGAGAAAATACCACTAAATGAGTGATTTCATTATGAACAAATGTTCCGTCACTTTATCATGAATTCATATTTGGAATGTCATTTGTTAGTTAAAACTACTGCAGGAAAAGTAGATTTATGTTGTTCTCCAAAAATAATTCAGTGCAACTGGCTTTGTCAATCTTTTCACTGAAATTACCACGACAGCTGTAATTTTGATACATCAATGCAAGGTAGCTACTGAACATTGAATAACTAAATTTCAAGTCCTACTGGATGGAAATGGGGCTAGGTTCAAGTAAGTAATTACTTAATCACTTACTTGAAAACTTGTGTTTATTACCAGATTAATTAATTCTTTCATTACTTGATATTTCAAGTAATTTGCTTTTAGAAAAGTTAAGAATTTAGAAGCCACATCTATTGCTGTAACCATAATATTATACATGACATGCATCAGCACAGATAAAATAAACCATTGAGGTGAATAGATTTTTTGCCTATGAAAATAACTTTGTGAGTCACAATTGTTGACTGGTATTGTGATTGCAATTTGGAGTTGGAAGTTCATTCCATTATATTGAATCGATACCAACAGGTGCAAATTTTATATGAACCGCCCAATTGCAATGATTTTTATGTGATCTAAATTGCAATGATTTTTATGAGGTTGGATGTTTTAAAGTCTAAACGTCGATTTTCCAAATTTGCTTGAATTACTTTAGTTACTTAAGCAACTTGTTAGAAATTACTATTACTTCAACAATAAATTTTTGTCAGTTGAACCCAGTCCTAAATGAAAACCCAAAACTAGTACTACACGTGAATCACATAAAATTCGGAGGATTATTTTGTATTAAGTCTTGGAAGTGTCTACGTAGGTGGCAACGGCTATGCAAAGTCAACTGCTAGATAACCAGCACCCATGTAATTCAGTGCATGGTTGCGAATTACTAGGTTTAGTCACCACAAACAGAAAGCAGGTTCAGACTTTCTTTATATATTAGTAGAAGGAACATACAATGGTAAAGTGGTGGTTTCAGCGGTGATATCTGTACTGTACTAAGGTTTGTGGTACGCTTTTCCTGCGGTGCTTAGGTTCCAATTTCAGGTTAATGGTTGAGCATTTTCACACCCATTGCGTTGTTTTGGGTCCCCATTCGCCACTTTGTTTTTTTTGCCCCCTTGTCCCTCAAAATCACTCCTATAGGGGACAATTCTGCCCACTTTGAGAGCAACTGATCTATATTGACACTGAGTCAGGAGTTGCCAGGTGCAATCTTTTCTTTCGTTTTATTGCTTCCAGGATTTGCTGTACCAAGTTGTAGAAAGGTGCACAATTACTCGATGCAATGAAAGAAACAAGGAATTATGCTTGGCAACTCCTGACTTTGACTAATCTTCAGTCTGAATGGGCATTTTAGACTGGTACCTTTCAAGCTTCAGCTTTAGGGTTTATTTTTTAGCTTCAGGTTTATGGTTTTAGGCTTAGAGTTTCAGGTCTAGGTTTTGCAACTTTAGGGTTTTAGGTCTGGGGTTCATAGGTTTTGCGTTAGGGTTTCACGTAATAGGGTAAATACAAGTTTAGAATTGTGCAGGTAAGCTTGTTCAATATTCTTTGGTCGATGAACTATGCTGATTCAGCTATGTCCAAACCAAATGGCTAACTGAGCCAAAATTATGTCACTATCTTAAAACTTTACGTTCCGGTAGGTTAAGGCTAAAATCCCACAGTTTCCATGTGTTTTTGCATGGGAATATTTCTGCTAACAAATGCGCTAAAGAGCTGTTCAAACCCTCAAAAGACTTGGCAAGTCTTTGAGTCTGCAATTTAATTTTTTTTTTTTATTTGTGAGCAGACACGAAGTCCATAGTATGAACACACACACTCTGCAGAACGCAGGTTGATAAAATCAGACAATACACAACGTAGTACAAGACATTGAAGCCGGCGAAATCACAGGGTTACAGACAC
>Ga0210059_1003852_pt1 | contig 24134 bp, 12 predicted proteins | sample Ectturendosymbi2_FD_188042 | JGI IMG/M metagenome (GOLD analysis project Ga0210059, IMG submission 188042) | Ecteinascidia turbinata endosymbiont from Florida, USA - Sample 2 (SPAdes) (version 2) | ecosystem: Host-associated > Tunicates > Ascidians > Unclassified | place: Key West, Florida...
ACAACACCAGCACAGTTTGAGGAGGCAAGGTTGGAACACAAGTCCAGCAGAAGTTAATTACAAAGGCAGCAGCAAAACAAACCTACTTGTTAACAACAAAAAACCTACTTAGACCTTATTCAAATATAATCTTTGTTCGTACCACCAGTTTTATCCGGTTTTGGTGAAGATCTGGATTAACCGAGGTTTACTGTAAAAATGTATTTAACATATTATGATTGCCAATATATGAAAGTATTTTTAACACCTTCTACACAAGTGTGCAATGAGAAATGTACTAATGCGCCATCCATCGTACACCAGTCTGTGGCGACCATCACACTTCATTTCAGGTGTCAATCAGTTGTTGCATGAGAAGCGATACTTTTACAATGAATATTTCCATAAATGTTCTTCATACCAACACACATTAGCCCGGAAAATTTCAGGCAAGTAAAGCAGGAACATTTTGAGTTTGTAATCTTTTATCAAACCCTTTTTGCTAGGTGCAGGCTACGAAACTCCTTCTGAAATAGCAAGGTGCAATCACTTGTTGTGCAAAACAACAGCAACTTTTTGCGCCTGCTTTTTGTTCAAACAAATGGGTTTCATGCCTAGATGTATGGTGCTGAAAATTTTAGGAAAATTGAGCAAAAACTTTTGAGTTGTCAATTGTGACTTCCAACAATTCATTATGCATAGACCACAGTATTTTTCCAAAACAGTTAAATTAGACTTTATCAATGAAAGTCTATACAAAAGTTCTTCATACCTACACAACCTACTCCTTAAAAATTCAAACCAAGCTTCAACATTCCAAGTTACATAGTTTTGCTATAAACAACTTTGCTTGTTGTGCATGGGCTTCAACACTTTTTCCAAAAATATTTAGGTACAATAACAATTTCCACTTGATGTTTTGTATGAAAAATTTAGATATTTGTGGAACCCAAAGGCAATTTCCCTGAAAATTTTAGGCCAATCGAGCAAGAACTTTCTGAGGTATTTACTTTTCCATCAAAAAACTTTATCACGCGCAGGACAAAAAGCTTCATCCTATATAGTAGGGGGCAACAAGTTGTTGCACAAAGCACGGTAACTCATTTCACACTAGTTTTTTTGCAGTGAAAATCAACCGATACGTGTTGCTTATCCACATACAAATTTCCTGAAAATTAGAACACACATTCACAGCACATTGTGAACACATTGCAACCACAATACTAGCCAACGATGACCATTCGGAAACCCACAGCGCCACCTGGTGTAGGTGTAAACTTCCTGAAACGCTAGGTAACAATCAAACATCACGAATACAGCACTATATAATGGTTTCCAATATTGCTGGATTCATCAAGAAATTGACATATTACTTGAAAAACTGCTGTTCAACTTATCAAGAAAGTTTTACTTCATCATGCTAGAGTGAAACCTCAAAAATAAGTAAAAATACTACTGACTAAAATCTGCTGCTTGGTCGACTTTTGTCACAACGGACGTGTCATCCTTCAAATAACTCTTCAGATCAAAATCCATATCCTGTAAAACATGTAGTCACCTGAAAACCATACAAATGAAGCACGCAAACCACACAAAATCCTGTACTAAATCTCAGAATAATCAAGCTCAGGCAACCCATCTTTTCATGCATTTTGAAACCAATATTCCTAACACCTTCGGTGCAGTGCAAAATCACTCGATTATTCAGCCAGTGCAAGATGGTTTCTTGGTTGTTTCAACCCAACAGTCAGATTCAAAATTCAACAACTAAAAAAGTACTTGTTTGATTGACCACAAACTATCAGGTAAGATTGATTTTTACAAGAACACTTGCACAAAATACTGGTGCAAAAGACCAAACATCAGAAAAGTTCTGAAATCTTAGGCAACAACTCACACAACACAAATTTCTTAGGTAAGTCCTTTGCTAGCGATGCGCAACAACAGTCAGTCCGATGTGCTGGGAGCAGAGTTCAGTTGCTCGATTCAAAAATTAATACCTCACAAAGTTCTTGATGGATTGAACTCAAATTCTCAGGAAAAATGCATGACGATCAGACGAACATTCTTGTACATATTGGTTGCAAAAAATTTAGGTTTGAAAAATTTATAGTGTCTTACAGAACAATTCCTCAACCCTGCGGAATGGGATAAAGTTTTGCTGTTTACACAAGTACCTAACTACAAAGGCTTTCATCAGAATTACTTAAAACCTGCAAGGATGATGCGCATAAGTACGACGCACGTTTCTCTCAATTTTTCTGCAAAAACACAAGCACAAAAAACTTATCCTAGTGCATCCAAAAATTACCAGGTCTGAAGTGTTTGGCAAAGTGTTGTGGGCCCGGTGATATGTTACTACACACCAAGCTCATAACAACAAAATTTCTTGCTCATATTGCCTGAAATTCTCAAGGGTTATGCAGATAGCTATGGAGAACATTATTGCAAATTTTCACTGCAAACAAAGGAGTAGGAAAAATGTTATTGTGTTTCATGAAACAACTGTTAGCACCAAACTTTCATTGAAAAAGTCTAGTAGCCTGGCAATAAGACTTGAGGCAAAGCCTCAACAATCAAGAAGTTTTTAGTTAATTTGTATGAATTTTTCAGGATTAACACCTTGACATCTAGCCAGTTTCAGAGATTTTCGCGAAAAAGAAACCGGATCACACGTGGCTTTAAGCGTGCATAACTTGGTTGCCAAAGGAGGTAGAGAGCTGTCCAAAGGCTCAAAAGACGCAAGTCTTCTAGTCTGCACTGTAAAAACACTTTCTGCTTGGGGGGTGCGGACTTTTTGTGAGTGTAGGTGGAGGACTTTTAGGCCACCTTGGCCCACTTCATCTGGCCCTGGGCCCAAACTGTTAGATGGTAAGTATTTTGCTGAAGTTTTCATTGGAAACTAGGCTACAATCCGAGTCGTTTGATACTTTGGATGACCTGCTGTGGTTTCGAGTTCAAAAGTTATGATCAAAAGTAATAAAAATATTTGACTAGCTGGTTAATCACATAATCAATTAGTTTATTTTAGATCATAAGTTTTGAACCAGAAACGCTTGAAAGTTGATCAAAGGCTCAAAAGACTTGGACTCGAGCCTAGTTTGCAATGAAAACTTCAGCGAAATACTTTGGCGTAGTGGTTGAGCCCTAGGCCAGGTAACATGAGCCAAAATGACCCAAAAACTGCTTCACTTACGACGTGAGTGACAAAAAATCTGTAACCCACAATCAAAAGATTTTTTTCAAGCGCAGACTAGAAGACTGGCCGACCTGCTTGAGCCCTTGAACAGCTCTCTAGCGCAATCGGCGGAGGAGCTATGGCGTTGGTAAGGCAACCGAACTTTGGTTTTAGGCCAAAATCTAGGTACAACATATTCATAGACCGGCCATCAAAGCGTTGGACTTATTCAAGTAAAATCCTTACGTGGTTGTTCGTGGCCACAGTTGTTTCCGACTGCCCCTAGTGTCACACCACTTAGGTACTGTAGTACTGAAACCTACTGCATTGGTGGCAAATCAGGAGTTCAACAGAGCCGTTATCCACTTCAATATTACCCAAAATCGAACAAGAATCGATCGGCAAGGTGTGTTATAATTAGCAGAAAAATGTTACGTCACTTGAGATCAAAAATGCCAAAGTGGGTGACTCTTTGATTGTATTTGTGTTTCATGTTGCTAGTTCATATCAGTCCACAGGACATGGTCATATTACAAAGGTCCATATCAAGGAAACAATCAGTGGATTTGTGATGAGCATGAATCTGGTGAACACCTTCCATTACCAAGAGGTCTTCCGACTAACTACGCTATGGAAGATGGAAATGAAAATATTGAATACACACAAGAAATAAGCTTTTCGCAGTGCGGTCGATTGTTGTCATCTCCTTTTGGTTTTGGTGTGTGAGTAATGGCGTTTGATGGTTTGTCTGATTACCAGACCCACATGTCATTTCAAACTTCACAACTTGGCAGTAGGAGGAAAGCACTGTCAAAAGGTTGTCAAAGGCTTTTACGAACTGTTAGGTGCCTTGTTACCAAAAATATGACAATCCTAGCTTGGCTTTCAAGCATTTCTATTTCAAAAGTTGCGCCCCAGAAACAACAAATTTATCAATCCTGTAATTAATGATTTATTTTTTGGCCACAACATTTTAACCACAGAAGCTTCTATGGCCAATCAAGGGCTCTGAAGACTTAGATCGTGGCCTAGTTTCCAATAAAAACTTCAGTCAAAAATTTGCTCTTGTTATTGGTGCCAAGGGTCCGGTAACCTGAGCCAAAAAGGCCTAAACCTACCCCACTTATGACATCACATGCAAAAAAAACAAAATCCAAAACTTTCTGATTGCTACTCCTGTTGTCACGTAGCATTTGCCACCAGGTTTCCAATCAAGCAGATCAGTTTGTTCTTCTGGCAATTAGTTCATTATTTTGGCGACATTTCACCTATTCACTCAAGGCTTCCACAGGGCAATGTTTTTCAATCACACATAACATGAAACTAACCAATACATGTAAGATGGTATCACACATATTGGTAAGCTGCATGTCACATGTGGTTATATCACATAAAATCAATTAATCGCTACAAGAACAAGCTTATCTGCTTGCTTTGAAATCTGGTGGTTTCCAAATCGCTTAATCTTGCAATTAGTTTATATGTCACCACATACAACATGCAACTTACCAATATATGTGGTTAAAAAACATTGCCCTGAGGAAACCTACTTGAATCGGTGGGTGAAACGTCAGCAAAATGATGAACTAATCGCAAGAAGAATGCACTTATCTGCTTTCAACTTTTTTAGAAATCCACACTACATGACTTTCGGTATATTTAGAGCATTTGAACAGCTCTCTAGCTCAATCATCTGTCGAGTTATAGCATTGCAAAGTTTATGGTGGTGTAAAATTGAGTGAATTTAAACAAGAAGTGTCTCACACAGGTCTTCAATCCACCAAGTAGCAAAGGCGTGTTAAATTGCGTTCCATGGATGCTCAACACTTTCAATACTGAGAAATTATGTTGGTACCAGGAAGAAATCCTGTTGGTACCAACGTACCATGAAGATTTTGCAAGTTATCCACATTTATGTCAGTTCCCTAAAGCATCTTGCAATTGACGAACAAGCAATTATTTCATTTCTTCAATTTGAAATTTCGATTCATAGTTCAATCAAAAGCTCTAGGTTTACAAAAGCTTCCAAGAAATTGGCGAATTGAGTTTGGCTTTCCTCATTTTCTCACGATTCAAGCTTGCACGTATCTCTATGTAAAAAAAACTCGTCTTCACAAAGGGGACACAAGCAAATCAATTGAGCAATTTTTTTAGCACTTATGATGTCACAGTAGTGAATATGATGAATTAATGTGGAGTATGATGTGTTAATGTCAGCTGGACTGAATCAGCAATGTCAGAGCTTACATAAAACATTTTTTGTGTGATGAAACAGATACCTTTGCTAAGGTTAAAAACACTGGCTGGAAGCAAAAAAAAACAAACAAAATGATCATTTTAGCAAAATATATGCTGTATACAGCAGCATGGGCAAAAAGATTTTTTTTGCAGCCGTTCGCCAACATCCCCATATTTGCGGCCAAAATGTGTGCATGAAATTTTTTTCAAGATGAATTTACACCCTGAAGGACATTCATCATTTTTTATACTCGTTAAGAAAAAGCACAAATAAAGAGGTTTCATGACATATGGTTACAAAAAATCTTCAAAATTTCAAATGGAATGACCCATAAACATCGTAGGCAGAGAACTTCCAAAATGCGTCTGAACTTCATGGCAAACAGCTTCGTTTTTGGACGTAAAAATCGTGGAATTGCACCCAGAACTTTTTCACAAAGCTTGCAAGGTGAAAACTTCCAAAATACGTCTAAATTTCACAGAAAAAAGCTTCGTTTTTGGACGCACAAATCGTGGCACAGCGCCCACAAGCAAACCTTGAACGCAGACAACTTCCAAAATGCTTCGGTGTTTCACAACAAACAGCTTTGTTTTTGGACGCACAAGTCGTGGAATTGCGCCTTCAACGTCTTCTGCAAAACTCGCAGGCAGAAACCTTCCAAAATGCGTCTGAATTTCACAGAAAACAGCTCCATTTTTGGACGCAGAAATCGTGGAATTGCGCCCAGAACTTCTGTAAAACTTGCATGCAGAAGACTTCCTAAATACGTCTGAATTCCACGGCAAACAGCTTTGTGGATGCAGAAATCGTGGAATTGCGCCCAGAACTTATTCTGTAAAACTCACAGGCAGAGAACATCCAAAATGCGTCTGAACTCCATGGCTAACAACTTCGTTTTCGGACGCAGAAATCGTGGAATTGCCCCCAGAACTTATTCTGCAAAACAATATTTTGCAGAGAACTTTGAAAATGCGTCTGAACTCCACGGCCAACAACTTCGTTGTTGGATTCAAAAATCGTGGAATTGCGCCCAGAACGTTTTCCTTAAAACTAGGAGGCAGAGATCTTCAAAAATGCATATGAAGTTCACGGCAAACAGCTTCGTCTTTGGACGCAAAAATCGTGCAATTGCGGCCAGAAGTTTTTCTGTAAGGTTCGCAGGCAGAGCACTTACGAAATGTGTTTGAATTTCACAGGAAGCGTTCCGCTTGCAAGATTAATAAAAAAGTTGTGGGCGCATTTTCATGATTTATGTGTCACGCAAACAAACTTCAACATTTTATAAAAATGCTTTGGCAACCTTCTATAATTTGCACGCCCATAAATCTTTGCTGGGTTGTTCGGGCACATTGTGAAGTTCTTGACTTTCACATTTTATAAGAATGCATTTTGTGAAATTTGACCTGAAGTAAGATGCCTGATAAAATTAAGCTAAGTCGTTCATAGAGGCCTTTAACATAACTTCTTGTTTTGAGTACAGTGCACCTAGTTTGAAGGGCAGTAAAACTTATTTTTGTCCGGCTTATCACGACTTATCAAGTTCCAGGTTCGGCTCATGTTGCATCACGCGGTTGGTAAATGGCTGAGGCCACAAAGTTTGACGGTAAAATTTCACGATCATTTGCTATGTATCAAGTATGAAAGTAAACAAGCCTGCAAGCGGCGGAAAGAAGCAATGACTGGGCGTTAGCGTTAATGACATAGTAGTTGTTTTTATTCTCGTGTCATAGCTGGTGGGCAAGGAAAGTTTGTTGCTTAAGCTATTTCAGATATAGTGCTAACCAACACTGTTAACTCAGTCACACTTCAGACAGTACGCTACAAACCATTTTCAGATTTCGGACGCAGGATTTAGCTGCTGGCCCGAAATCAATCTTGGAAAAAGAGACGAAGTAAAATTCCTTTGTTGTTTGAAATCGATTTTATGTTCTTTTCCATAAATCTGTCAAATGATATTTTTGGAGGGGTCATCAGTACATATTTGTGTACACAGCTGTATTGCATGGGCGCCTGCAGCACTCGGGAGTTACTGGGAAAGAGTTGAATACAGTTTGACTTATCGAAGTTTTGCTTCATTTAATGAGCCTTATAATCCAGTGCGCTTTATGTATGGAAAAAGAACAATTTTTGATACTGTGCCTTATAATCCAGTGCACCTTATCGTCCCGAAAATATGGTAACTATAGTCAGACCTCGTTGATCGAACTACTTCGTTTCGAAAAATATTGTCCGTTTAACAAGGAATCCGGAATGTCGGAATCAGACCTTTGGTCAAGGGGGGCATTCGGGGGAATCCTCCCTATATTTTTTGTGCTACAAGTTCTGTTTTGCCAAGAAAATTTTTATTAAAAAATATAATAAACACAGAAGTCTTGACCCACTAAATATGTTTTGTGCCCCACCAAACCTTCAGACCTGGCTACGGGTCTGGCCTAAGCGAACGCTCAAAGGGGAAACAGACAAACTGTAGAGTCAGACGAACTGTCAACTTAAGCAAATATGCAGACTGCATGTGAAACATGACTAAATGAAACTCTCATAGTGGTTTTTGTTTATTAGCAGATCCATATATGTGAGAAAGTATGCATTCAGAATGAGATTTAAACGTTAAAAAAACTACAGGAGACCTATAACTGCATTCTGCAGGGTCTGCCACTTTTACATTCATTGTGTGTAGAAAATTTACTTTCATCCTTCCTTTGTGATTTAATAAACAACTAAGTAACAGTTGGCGTAATCCGGTTTAGCGTTTTTTTTTACTGGTATGACATATCCGTTCGTAAATTTCGGAGTCGGACAGCTAGGTTTCCAGATTAGAGGGGTGAAACGCATTGGGAGAGATCTATTCCTAGAAATTTGTTTCGGTTAGCGAGGATTCCGGTTGATCGGGACAAACAGTTCTGACTATATTTGGAATAGATAGTAGTATTGATCTCATTGTCAAAACGCATAAGAAACAATTTCCAAGTTATCATTGCTTTCGAGCACAGCGCATTTATTACATCACAATCGCTGTTTGTTCCTATGAATATGGTGCTGAAAAGATAATTAGCTTGTCGAAAATTTAGCACATGTCAGCCATACAACAATGAGAGCTGTTTATACATATGTACATACTTTTGTGAGATCGATGCTGACAACCTGCCGCACAAGTGCGTCTGGAGCGCGCTGTCTATGAAGATGGCGATGTTATAAATATGCTTGCAAAATCACTGCGGAGATGAACGATTGAATTGCAATTACTCTGATTACTTTTCAACGTAATGTGAAAGTGAATTACTTGAAATTATTATAGGACTTCTTGCACAGCAAACAACATCGTCAACTGCTTAATTCTAAATATGGTATTTTCGAAATACAACGCTTGACTGATATTTTGTTGACATTTTTGGACTAAATTTTTGGGCCAGTAAGGCACAGCAGGCCAAATAAAACAAGGTTTCCAAAGATGTGTTGTTTTGATTTATTATATGATTCAGGCATGAATTCACTGAAGACATGCAAGGTAGGCACACTAGTCATGCAATACAGTTTGCCACAAAACATTGTTTTGGTGGATTCTATTTGAATAGGAGCTGATGATGCCTATTTTGTAGGCGAAATATATACTCTATACGATCATAGTGTCTGATTCTGTGCTGAGAAAGGATTTCTTTCTATTGACATTGTTTTGGTGACTGTTTTGATTTAGTGATAAAATCTGCACCATATTTACATGAATATCCAACACTTACATGAACAGGTAAGAAACAATGCATGGATCAGTCACCATTGCCACAATGTCACATAAATGTTTGCATCCAGGTACATTTAGCAATCTGCATGACAAATATTTGTTTGTGATGCTAATTTCACTATGGCAGTAAAGTTCAAGGAGAAACTTTCCTGTTCCATTTGGATAAGTATCATCATGTTGACAGATCCTACCCTTCCACAAAGACTTGATTTTATTCTACAGCAGTGGTTCTTAACCAGTGGGAAATTCTTTCTGGTTTGTGCAGTGGCAAATTGTTTTAAGTTTTACTTCAATTTCTAAGAAAGAAATCTAATTATTTAGTCACAAAAAAAAATTTTTAAACCAACACCTACTTGTCAACAAAGTGTGTTTTTGTAATTGCAGTAGAATTTGCCTAATTCGTCACCTCAAGGGAATTAGAAAAAGTGACATTTAGGCGAAGTGACACATTATATAAACAGTTGAAAACTCTATCAAAGAAGCTCGTATACTTTGTCATAGTAATTCATGTACATAGTGCTTTTATTTGCCATAAATTACAAGTTTATGACATTATGGTTGAATACAACAACTCCTCTATCTAGATTCCTCCAATCTAACACATTTTAAAACTTTAACAAGCTTTAAAGACTATCCGCATTCTCTCAATGGGGAGTCAGATCGCACTTCGCATCCCATGCATAAATTCGACAAACAAATTGCGAGGTTTGAATTCCCACATGTACTAGCTGATTAGACATCAAAAGCGGAACTGCAAATGACATAGAACAACAAAATGCCCCTCAGGTATAGAAAGAGGTGACGAATTGACAAATTGGACAATGGCGAATTAGGACAACAGAAATGCACACAAAAGATAGGAATTGTGCCGGAACTGACGAAAATGTAATGAATTGACAAATTAAACGATGATGAATTAGACAAGTTTTACTGTATTATATTTCAGCCTTGAACAATATTGAAAAATCATAATCGCATAATGACTGCTGTCATCAATGGTAGCCATCGTCACCAAAGACAGACAGTTAGGTCAACAAGGAACTGACCAAAAATGGCTTTGAACGTACAATATTTTGCAGTGAAATATGCCAGCCTACTTTTGACAAATCATCAATTTTCTCAGTCTAATGCAGTGCAGAAATGTTAATTGTGAAGGCTTCTTCTCTGCCATTTGAGCAAGTCCACTGCTATGCCGCACTAGATCTCAGGACGGTGTTGATCAGCCATTCGATTGTCTCATCATCCAGAACTATCGGGCCATGCAGTCCAAGGGGAGGTTGGTGTGGACACTGGAGGACAACATAGTCGACGAGGACTAATAAGTGATAATACAAAGAAGAATACATCAATCCTAACTTCACTTTCTTCCAGAAAGTTGGCAGATATCCTGCAAGGGTGTTGTGTATAAAAACGCTGGCTAACAGCTGTTTAAAACCATTCCAGCTCAAGCAGCAATTTCACAATGCTCACATGGACCAGGTTAGGAAGTTGATTAAGCATTTTGAGTCTAAACAAGGTTGTTGTCGTAAGTGTCCTATGTAGCCTACATTCATGTTTTCCAATACATCATCAGTCCTGTAAATGTAGGACAAATCTTACAGGCGAAATGTTGGCACTTGAAAACAAGTAAAGAAAAACACACGATCTGTGGCTAGTTGCAACGACATTACTGAAAAATTTTTTGAAGCTAAAAGGCTGACTTTCCCAGAGCCTCATAAACCAGTCACTGCTAAGAAAATCTGCGTTTGGCAGCGGTCTAACAAAGACACTTTTCCTCTGGAGATGACACACGTGCACGATGACGAGTGCCAGAGAGAAGCCATGTGATTTAACAGTTCACGAAAAATCAAGAAAAGCAGAGCCTTTCAACGTACATTGGAAGCGTGCAATGAAGCTAATTTTTAGTTATTCCTTGTTCCAAACACAACTTCTTTGATGGTTTGACAGTTCGTCAATTCTCCCTTTTCCTGTTTCGTAGTTTTCAGTAAATGTCAACATTAGTTGCATTTCGCATTGTAAAAGCAAAAAAGTCTCATACTATTGGAGAAACACTGGTGAAACCATGCCTCCTGGATTGTGCTAAAACAGTTCTGTTAGTAGGCTAACAAATCACTGGAACTGGAGGATTACTTATGGTGCACACTTTCTACCATTAATCAATGCATCAAGATGCTAATGAAGCTATTCTGGAGCTTCATCAGTTTCTCATTGAAAAGCAAGAAACTATGTGGTTAATTTCGTGTCATATGGATGAAGCACAGATGGTGAAAATGAATGGGAAATGTTCATTTACACATCCACTTCTGGGTGGTTTGCCACATGTAAATCACTGGGCACATGCCTGATTTCATGATTGCCGTATGGTAAGTTCGAAAGTAATGCAAAATGTTCACAAAGTCCAATGGATGGGGTCTTACAAGCAAACCTGCTCCACCTATGGTAGCCATTGTTAACATAGGAAGGTAGCCATTGTTGCCATAAGCCAGCAGACAAGCATTCACCGATTGTCAAGTATTGGACTCTAACAATATCCAGGAAATATTGTTTGGCATTCCCAACCAGTTCATCTTCTTCCGTTGTTAGGTAACATTCCAACTTAAAGTTGTTTGTGTAAAGCTTTCACATTTCATGGATACACTGCACAGTGTGCAATGGTATGTCTTGCACACTTCAAGTATGCAAGAACCAAGTTAATACCACAGAGTGATAGATGTCTGTTGCATAACAACTTTTGTGCAGGCAGGAGGAACCACAAAAAGCATTAGCATGGGCACATTGTGCACAAGAGCTTGCATTACATTTAGTGAATCAACAGTGATGTAGCATTCACTATAATCTAGAAGTGCAAAGCTACATGCAGTGCTGCATTTTTCTTTTACTAACAGAGTAGACACGTGGTTTTCAAACTGTGCGTCGCGATCCCTGGTGCATCGTTTTAGTTTTTCAAGGGTGTCACACTAAGGTGAATTCAGCACATTTTACTTCAGTGACCAATAAAGAGTAACATTAAGTGCAAATTTATAACTTTACCAAGAAACAGTTTTTGTATAAGTGCAATGATGTTAACACTTTGAGAGGCGGCGCACCATACATTCGTACCTAGATTTCCACCTAAAACCAGCAGTTTTCAGTTGCCTTACCAACGCCATAGCTCCTCCACCAATTGTGCTAGAGAGCTGTTCAAACCCTAAAATAGATCGGCCAGTCTTTTAGTCTGCACTTAAAAACATACTTTTGTGGTTGAGGGTTGCGGATATTTTGTGAATGACATCTATGGCCTAAAGCCTACTTCACTTACAACATCACTCACAAAAAAATGACACCCAAAATCCAAAACCTAAACATTTTGCAAACTAGAAGATTCACCACACCTTTACAGGGTTTGAACAACTCTCCAGCTCAATCACCTAGTAAGTTAGGGAGTTGCTAAGTGATGCTAGAAACCACGGTTCATTCGAACTGTCCTGGCAGTTAAGGTGTTACAGTTGTAAAAAAATTCAGCACAAGGTAATTCATTTCATGGTGTTTGCACCAAAAAATAGGCCTTTGTCATCTTGACAAGATTTTGTTAAACATATCCCAATATTTTTCGAATGCCTTGGAAGCAGTTTCACAAAAAGCCCTATGAAACCAACAAGCGACTTGATAAAATATTGGTTGCATTAGCTCAAAATGCAACCTTAAGGTTTTCATAGTTTGCAACAATCCAGAAACAACCAATTCTAACAAAAGAATCATCAGATATGGTTAAGCACGTTTAGTTGGTTAGTTATTTATATATTTAGATCAATATATTCAGATACATAATCACTTTTTACTCATGTCACATGCATCATCTCTCAATAAATATTTAGCATTTCTAACCTGAACAGAAGTTTCTTTATTCTCCAATGTTAAAAGTTCTAACTTCTTCCTGCGTGCCTGATCAGCAAGAGTCACACTGTACCTCCGCAATGTATCACTTTCCAATTCATGTGCCACTGATTTCGGTGGCATGGCTTGATCAACAATGGAGTCTTGAAAAAGCAAATATATAAATACATCCTTAAGCCAAAATTATTTATGTGAATTTTCCTTGTATATATTAACATAACAGCATAAACTTACAATAACATTGTTAAAATTGTTGTAAATACAGTCGAATCTGGTTGATCACATAACGAATTTGCCAAGCACTTTTGTTTGTTTAACTGGAATATTTGATTGTCCATATCAGAAAAACAACCGCAAGTTTACTGCCTAACTCCACGTCTGTCTTCTGCAAATCCCTGGTTAATCAATGCTTCTATTTACATGGTTGTTGCCAAACTCTGATTGCCACAATCTACCCCACAAGTGGTTGTTGTAATGAAGAAAGCTTCTTTAAACATTTTACAACTAAGAACATGGTGGATACAATACTGAACATCATTTATTTGCAGAAAAAATTTCAATTTTTGTTTGTTTTGAGATCTTTGAGTATGTGTCAAGCATGTGTTTTTCTATACTTGAAAATGGGTTTATGTTCACCCCTTGAAACTGAAATCGCTGACAAACTGTATAAAGTGCTGCACCTCTTCATTTTTGGGTGGATGCTCAGTGACTGATTTCAACACTGACTGCACAGTGCACTTCACACTTGTTTGGTTTAAAATATGTGATTAGGTGATGGAAATATTAATAAGAAATTGCTTCTATGTTAATATCTGGTTTATGCAAATAACCAGACTATTTACTTCACACAAGAATAGTCCTATTCAACAAAGCTGTTCATGCACTTCACCTACATGCAATCATTTGTAGCCATCTGTATCTTGTTTTGACAATTAAGCCTTTGGGATTTGTTCAGCAACACTACTTAATTTTGTTTTTACCACCTATACAACTTTAGGCCTTTAAAAACATGTAGATGTAAAACAGATCGTGGTTGCCGCTGCCAAGTTAGCTATAGCTATCACAATGCAAACCCATTACATGCCGTAGTCAGTGCTACAACCAAGAAGATACTCTGTTTATCAACAATGAAATAAAATGACTGCTTGCGGCAAATATCATCGAACCTGCATGATAGCCCAGGTTCTTGTTGTCAACCAAGAAAAAAAGTCAACTATTCTGCAACTGTAAATCGTTTCACACTGTTGGACATGTACCCCTTGCCCAACATCAAAAATCTTGTGAATAATGTGGCTCAGGACAAGTGTTACAGCTGGGTTCACAGCGACCAAGGTGCTTGAGCCTTCCTTCTTGAAAGAGGAATTGCATTTAGTACTTTAACGCCGTACCACCCAAATACAAACAGTCAATGCGAATGAGCTAATAAAACTGTGTGGCTAACTGTCAAACTGCTGCTTCATGAAAAAAACTGCCTGAAAACCGATTGGAAATGGTTTTGCCAGAAGCATTGCACGCTGTAAGATCCCTGGTCTGTCTTGCAACTAATGAAACACCTCATGAATATTACTTTCGTTTTGGTCTTCCAGAAGGGCGATGACTGTAATGTCATTTCCCTCGTGGCTCTTCACCCCAGAGCCTGCTCTGCTGCGGCATTTCATGCGAAGGAAAGCTTATCCTCTTACCGATGAACTGGTAGAAGCGAAACCATCTTACGCTGTAGTGCGCTTTTTGGACGGGAGGGAAACTTCCGTCTCTACGCCAGATCTTGCACTGCTCCCAGCATCTTCTCCTGTTAGGATTTTTGATACTCTGCCTGGTGGAGTTTTTGACGATGTACATTGCAATCAATCTGAACTGTCTACTAACACCATGGACTCCGACTTGGTTGCGAATAGTAACGTTGACATGTCACGGACAGGTCTGTAAAGTCTCCCCAAAATGTGCCTTTGCGCTGGCCTACTCAAATTCATAGACCCCTGGACAGATATGGGGACAGTATGCTTTGGTTGTGCCACTTGCTAAATTTTTGTCGTGGGGGTGAATGTAGCATAATTTTGAGTCATACTCCAGATGTCACTGCATTTAGCAGTCATGTCATGTATCTAATTATGCCTCACGTGTTCTCACCAGTTTTTAGAGCAGCCTGATTTGTGCCAGTCCTCAGTTTCAGTTCATCTGTGTTAACTGCGTTGAGCTGTACTAACTTTGATGCCTGTTGATAATCGTTCACATTCATACATTTTCAGGTTATAATTGAGTTGTCTTGTTGAATAAAGCCTAGCGAACTTGCATGTAGCTCTTCGCATAAATTGGTCTCGACACTCATGTTATCACTTGCTTTAATGTTTACTTTTCTTTTCTGATCAACAATTAAAAGCTCGAGTGTTTCTGTAAGCTTTCTAGGGTCCTGCTTTATTCTTTTCGTGATGATTCACACTTGCAGACTCTGTATTCAAGCAACTAGTCTCCACAAAGGTGGCAAACAAGTGAACCCATCAACATTTTTTTTTAAATATAGGAAACCGATTACACATAACACTACGCATCCTTCGTCCCATAAACACAAAATAATCACCAACGCACGGGTCACCAACATGGTGCCCGCGGGCACCAGGCCGCCCACACGGAGCATGTGGGTCACCCGCAGGCTTGTTCTGACAATAGCATAAACATGATCAGTATTTTCACATTGATGAATATATTTAATTTGTAGTAATGATAACATAATTGAAGACAATTTGACTGCACTAGTGAGTCACCTTTGTGGAGATTAGTTCATTTCCAGTCAATAACAGTTTGCTACCAATATCTGTGCACCTTTTACACAAATGTTTCTGATATAGCAAAATGTAGAAGTGACAGTAGGATGAAACATTTTTTATACTCCATATCAAACTCAACCTGTGGAACTCAGTCAGAAACAAGTAGGACAATGACTTGTTGAATAACTATGAACAACAGCAATGAGCATATGGTAAATTGAATGCAGGTTGAAAACGCTCAGCCATTTTTGCTACAGCCAGCTAAACCAAATACAATTTCAAAAACATTTTAGTCAGTTCTACCATGTCGTATTGGTTATCATTTATGGCAAATAACCATAAAAATAGATGGTGCAGTAACAAACATTCAGATTCAATCAAGTTTTTCGTCCAAAAGCACTTGGTTTTCTCACCCTGTATTTCAGGAAAATGACACTACTGACATTATTGTCAAAACTAACATCATAACCATTCTTCCACATTGATCAGTAGAAAAAACACAGTTTGTGTTTCAAACTGCAAAGGCATGTCTAAACTGCAAAAGAACTTCATCAACATTCACCACATACCAAATGACCATAAACTCTAAGACCAGGTATAAAACACAAAATAGACATTACATTGCTGATTTTCATCCTTATCTTCATCAGATTGAAAGAAATTTACAAGACTTTCTGATGCTCCAGAAAGAGGAATAGGGTCTTCTGGTTGGAGAACAGGAACACTATCAGTGTCTGCAATATCTAAAATCTTTTCTAAATAGTCTGAGGGCAAGTAGTCATACGATTCAATTTTCACAATATGGTAGCGAAGGGCAGCAAGGAGGTCAATCCCATTGGCAAAACATACTGAAGGGACTACAACTCCAAGAAGAATTTCTCGAACCTTTAGATAAAAAGGTATGCTAGAAAAGAAAACTAACTTGAAGTTGTAAAAAAACCAGTGCTCTTACCAATTGTCCATCTGTATCCCAAACTTTTATAGTGGCATCCAGGGAGGAAGTAACAAAAACGTTTAGCAAATGAGATTCACTAGCACTACAAACCTTGTTCTTATGATGGTTTTCAACATCAGTAACAACTTTCCGAAATGACGATAATATGAATGCATGATGTTCGACAGTGATTTGGGCTATATAAACAAAACATCTTTCTGCAATATCAATGCTATTTCATTTCACCTTCACAAAGTAGTTTATCTCTAACCTCCTTTATCTGATCGAAAACTTTTCCATAGGAACCTCATCATTTCTATACTTCCATTTGGAAAACCAAATAACATCACATTTCCAGTCAAAGCCAAACAAGAAGGAAGGTCACTTAACCTCACAACACTTAGTTTATGCAGAAGAACCTGACAAAATACACAAAAAAATCAATTTGCTGACAAACACCTCTATGATGCAGAAAAAAGTCATTGCAAATCTTTGTCAATATGGTAATGAAATTACAATAAGAATGACAAGATATTCAGAATCATTTCATGATTGTTTGTAAGTTAACATTCACACTTGGTGTTCTCATGCTTTTGGTACCATTGGCATAGGCACGAAGTATGGGTGTGTGTCACACGCCTGTAATTTTGGTCAGAAATGTGACACCCCTACTAAACTTCCACGTTATTTTGCACACTCATTAGTTTCACAAACACAAATGTAAACAGCAACATTTGCCCAACAAAATCCAAATATTTTGGCAAGCACTGATTTAAACAGTCCCACTCCAAAAAACACTAAGAAGCTGTTTGGAGAAAACTATCTGATTCATTTGATCCAACAGTTGATCAACACCATAAGAATAATGTTGATCTGCGAAATAATTAGAAATGGTGATACCATAATCCTATTATAGAAATAACAATCCTGAAAATGAAACACCAGTTTCATAATAACAATTACACATACCAGTAGCGTATGGTCATCACTGTTACTGAGTGTGTGCTGTTTCTGAAATCACAATGCGATGTCATATTCACATTTACAAACTAATGTGTTGCTGAAGTTGATTGACACAGTGTATTATTCTACACACCTTATTTTATGAACTATCAGTGTTCCAAATAAGGATACTGGAGCAAAATGCAGTCAACGCTGTGACAGAGCTGTTCACAACTACAAAAATATCAAGGTGCATACTGACTCGGGTGAGTTAAACAAACTCAGCACTATGTCAGCATAGTTCACAACTGCAAAACAGGCTGCGCAAATGTCTCATCTCATACGAGCCATCGAGCACTTATGGTGTGCGGCTGAAATGGCACACACACAGGCTTACCAGATCAAAATTTGTTAAACTACACATGAATTGAGAATTTGCATGGAGTACACCAAAAAATTTTATTTGTGTGGCTGTTAAATATATAATTACTAGAGACTGCTCATCTGGCTGATCTGCCAATTAATATCAACCGAAGCTTGAATCTGGCATAGATGCTGATGCTCATATTACAAGCACAGGTGTGCAGCTGTATTATCGAATACCCAAGGTTAAAAGAACAAAATTGGAAACCAGTGATGCATAAAAGACAAATAAAGCAATCATGTTAAAATATGACATTTCAAATTTTGGCTCAGAAAATCAGTATGTCATACACACTTATCTTTTAAACATTCTGTTTGTGGTTTTCGCTTGATCATATGATCTGGATAAAGTCACATCACATCAAAACCTATCAGTCTGCTCAAGTGTGCACTGCACACCTAGAACACCTGGAGTGTACACCCTGTTACATATCCTTGAGGGAATATACCGTATGAGGAAATTAAAATGGTGTAATTGAACATTAAATTTATTCAAAAACATTTTCCAAGTATCCATGTTAAGCAAATGCAATGACTAATGGAAAAAATGAAATTAATAATTAATAAATAAAACTGGTTAATTTCGCAGACCGCAAAACCACTATAGTGGCTTGGACTTTATCCAGTCATAACTTGCCAATCGATAAAACCAGGGAGCTAATCGAACCCTATAAAAATCAGTAACTCTAATAACTTCGATTTAAGAAAATCCATAAACTTTTGGGTTTGAACTGTTTGTGGTATGACTTCATTACCATGTGATGTCATGTTTTGATGATGTCATTAGGGATGGAGAAAAAATCCAAGTGGCAGTATATATACATATATACGAGTATATATATGAGGTGTGTTTAAAAAGTAACAAGACTGTATGTGCTCCGCAAGTTATGTGTTCATCTGGAATTAGCGCAGTATGCTACAATGTAGGTTAACCTCTCATGAGTGTGCAACTGTCATTTCAGCTTTGTTTGTAGTTAGTCTAGGGTTGATCATTGTCAAAACCTTTACGCCCTCAATTTTTGCTGTAACACAGTAACCACCGAACAACGAACCAACTTGAAATTTCTTGTTCGACTTGGAAAAACTCCGACAGAAGCACTCAGATTACTCCAGGATGTGTATGGGGATGACACAATGTTGAGAAATTGGTTTTTCGAGTGGCACAGGAGCTTTAAGGAGGGAAAGGAAAATGTGGAAAATGATCCCAGGAGCGAGATACCTGCCACAAGCAGGACAGGGGGAACGTTGAGCTTGTCCACCAGAAGGTGCATGGAGATCGCTGCCTGACTGTTAGAACGATTGCAAATGAAATGAACATGAACTGCGAGAGAGTGTGGACAACCATTACAAAAGTTCTGAGGATGAGATCTGTGCAAAAATGGTTCCAAAGTTGCTGAAAGAGGAGCAGAAAGAGTGGCGTGTGCAGATGTGTCATTACATCCTGGAACAACTCAAAACTGAACCAAACTTGCTGGAGAAAGTAATCACAGGTGACAAGTCATGGATCTTTGAGGACAATCCGGAGAACAAGCAGCAGAGTTTCCAGTGGAAGAGTTCAACATCGCAGATGACGAAGAAAGCAAGGATGGCCAAGTCCAAAATCAAGGTGGTGTTGATTGCTTTCCTTGATATGAGGAGCATTGCGCATGCAAAATTCTTACCACAGGGCCAGACCATCAACCAGAACATTTACATACATGTCCTGTGACATTTGATGCAGTCAATGCGAGAGAAGACACGACATATGTACAAAAAAAATAATGTCTGCTTCACCATGACAATGCTCCGGCGCACAATGTATTTCGCATCCGGGAATTTCTTGCCAAAAACAACATTGCTGTGCTGGGGCAACCTCCATAGTCACCAGACCTGGCTCCCTGTGATTTTTTCCTGTTCCCTTAGCGCAAGGGAGTCATGAAAGGAACATGTTTTCCTGATATAGAAGCCATGAAAATGGCTGTGTCAAAGGAGTTCTAAGCGATCCCACACAGATACTTCCAGGAGTGCATGGAGGCATGGCAGAGGAGGATGGTAAAGTGCATTAGATCACAAGGGGATTACTTCCATGGCGACATGTTGTAGTTCACAATTTGTATTTGGAATAAAACACTCATGTGCACAGTCTCGTTACTTTCCAAACATACCTTGCATATATATAGATTTTTTTTTTAATAAACCAGACTAAAATCTGCATGTTCAGACCCTTGATTGGCCATCCAGCATTAGTGGCTGGCAAGTTATGGCCAAAATTCAATTGTTGCAACATCTCCGTTGGCTTTGCGTTGAACGTGAGATTCACCACGAATGGGATGTGCATGAAGAACAACATCCATATATATCTGGCACGAACAAGCAATAATAGAGTGATTGCGGCATTGAAGCTCTGACGACATTAACTTGTGAACAACTGAACATGATGACTAGCATATGTGGAGAGTGATTGCGGCGCATGATCTCTATTGGTGCTACCTGCCACAGTGTGAAGCTTTGCACACAAGTCCCTCAGGCTTTCCGATCACATCACAATATTTAATTAATCCCCTCAGGGATAAAGTTAAGACCAATTCAAAACTGCCTGAGACCAATGCACCAAGAATAAGGCCGAAATGCAAACTAAGGTAATTCAAAACAATCAAGTCTACTTGTTCCATGACTATTGAGACCAATTCATTTGAGATCATTTATTTGAGACCACATTCATTTTAGACCTATTCCTTTCAGGCCACCTGATTTGAGACTTTTTTGTTTGAGACCATGTTGAGTCAAGACCAGATTCATTTGAGATCACATTTATTTTACGCCACATTGAAGTGAAGCTGTTTTGATTAACTATGTATCGCATTTTTATGATATACCATCCACTCCTTCATGGGAGACCTGAAGTTTTGCAAGGTGACTCTTCATTTAAAGTTTTGCAAGGTTACGACCTTCTGTGTCCAAGGTGACTCACGCTGGGTTTTAAATCCACTCACATTTTAAATATACCACAGAGGCCAGAAAACTCTATGTACCTCGGGTTTGGAAAGGATTGTTGCACCTCTGAATTGTCATTTTGTTAAACTAAATCAAAGGATTATATGTTTTGCATTCCTGCCCATTTCCTTTGTCAAGGCGTCGCAATAGTTTCAGTTTTTAACTGAAACATCAAAGACAAGAAACGAAAAATGTCTTATTGCATTGGTTGAAACAATCACAGAAAATCAAATTTTGTGTCTTGTGAGATGAGAAATGCAACTGCGCATGAGCAAAAAATGTGACTGTTTCATGTGACACATCAGACTCATACGTGGGCTGTGCAAACGTCTCATCTAATACAAGCCGTCGAGCACTTATGGTGTGCAGCTGAAATGGCACACATACAGGGTTACCAGATCAGACTCGTATGCGAGTCTGACACGTGACCTCTACAAATGCGACTGTTTTAGCAGACAACACCAATTACAAAGAATAGCATGATCCGCTAAAAATTTTCAAATGACGATCATCATGAAACACATTTAGTAAAAATGAAAAAGTCCCACATCTTCATTTTTTCAAAAAGTTCGGGCAAGAAACATATTCTGGAAAAGACGTTTGGTGGTACAGAACTTGAAGATGGCGTGAAGTAGGAGATTCATCGCAAAGCTTTTCGTCTGACACTCTTGAAGGGATATTGTCATAACGAAGTGAAGATACTACCGAGCTGGTTTATATACAGAAAAGAAGAGATCCCATTGGTTAAAGCAGTGGCTAATAAGAAAGAGTTTAGGAGATAAGAAAAGGCGAAGTTGTCATTGGTTGATGATGTAATTTGGACCTAGTCGAAACGTTGGAACGGTCAACCAGTGGAAAGTTCAAGAGGTTTAGGAGATCTTCAAGGAGTAAATGACGTTTGCAGAGAAGAGGATTCAGAGATTTGATGAAAGTCGCTTCCAGGGCGGAGAGATGAAATGAACTGCAAGCTCGAGCGAGGACAGAGAATTTGTCCTTATTGTAATGTAAGGCACATTGGGCGTTGTCAAGAAAATGTTGACCGATGGCGGATTCGTGAAATTGTCGGGGGCTGGTGTCCTTACCAGGGCGGGGAAGGCTTTCTTATTGGCCACTGTTTTAACCAATGAGATCTCTTCTTTTCTGTATATAAACCAGCTCGGCAGTATCTCCACTTCATTCTGACGATATCCCTTGAAGAGTGTCAGACAAAAAGCTTTGGGATGAATCTCCTACTTCACGCGATTTTCCATTTGTGGGGGCTGAAGGAATTCCAGCGAGCGTAGATACCAGTCAATGAAGGTAGGCTTCCTGTAGACTGATGTTGAAAATTCGCAGTCACGTCTTTCAACCAACACATCTAAGAAGGGGAGGGAGTGATTGGATTCCTTTTCATGGGTGAAGCGTAAAGAGGGGTGAAGGGAGTTCAGGTGGGAAATAAACGCATTGCAATCATCTTCATTGTTGAATACGGTGAACGTGTCATCAACGTACCGGAAGTACGCTAACAGTCTATTGACGACGTTAAAGAGTTTCTGTTCGTGGTGGCCGACGAAAATGTTTGCTAATGCCGGGCCTAGCGGTGAGGCCATGGCGACGCCATCAATTTGTCGATACATGTTGTTGAAGCTGAATTCCACTGAGGAAGTGGCCAGCTGCATTAATTCGACAAAGATGTCACGTGGACAAGATGGCTTTGGTAAGACGTTGTTATTGTACAGGGCGTCAGCGCAGATTTGTATGGTTTCAGCAAGTGGAACGTTGGTGAAGAGGCTGGAAATGTCAAAGGAACAGAGGAAAACGGAGGAGGGAGAGAAGGTAAAGTTTCTGACTTCTTCTACAAAGGTAAAAGAATCAGACACGCAGTTGGCGGATAGTTCTTGAAGGACTGGTTGGAGAAGACAGCTAAGCCACTTAGTCACCTCATGCTGGGCCAATCCGGTCATTGACAGAATTGGACGTAAGGGTACATCTTTCTTGTGGGTTTTCGGAAGGCCGTACATGCGTGGTCGCTGGGAGCCAGTAGGTCGGATTGCTTTGTACTCTATTTTTGAGGATAATTTTTCCTTGTTCAGTTGTAGCAACCGTCGTTGTATCTGTGTTTCCATTTTAGCGGTGTTGTCTTTCCTGGTGGCTGGTCCAAGATCAAGGATCAAGGAATTTGGTGGTGTCATTCAAAACCTGTTGCAATCTGTTGCATAATAGCTCAATAGTCTCAAACTTCGCAGTTGCAAATCCAAAGTGAAGCCACGCTACCTCACAATTTTTCAGATGTCTTGGTCATATTCAGTAACCTAACTTTTTTCATATATATAATAATTCCAATAAGCATTGTCTAGCTAACCTAAATTCAATTTCATTATGAATTTTGACGATGTTATCTGTTATCTACAAAAGTTTTAAATGTGCAGTAGGTCATTTGGAACTAAAAATGGGTGTTCATCACTGGTACCTTTTTGCAAAAAATTAATGATTTAACACTTTGCATGGATATCGGAGATAATGCGCGACACGATGCATATGTCAACGGTGTGCATAAATGAGTGACCCCACAGCATAAAACACGCATATAAAGTGCCACCACAGGTGTTCTACAATTCGCATTGATCACGCAGGCGCACTTACTATGCATTTTTTCATGTCACAAGAGCATTGCACAACTCAGAGAACAAAGAGGTAAGCGGAGGAGCAACCCACAAGAATATATGTTGTTTACCACAAATCATTGTTCAGATAAACTTCTTCGCGGTTAGTCCAGTGCGGCAAAATTTGTAGTTATTTTTGTGCTGTTAGACTAATACTTTGATTTTTCAGGTAAAACAATGCTTATTTCTAGGTTAAAAAATTAATAGTATGAGTGCTGAGCATGTTACGCAAATGGTGATGAATGAGTTCTCAGATGAAAAGGACGAGCTTATAAATGATAGTGATTTTGACGAATGTGGGGAAGCTGATGACGAACCGCTCAGCACATCTGACCTCAGCCTCAAACTAATCAACCTTAACCCTGAAGCTGATGATGTAAACACTCTCAGTGATGAATTTGTGAAAATTTTTAATGATACTCTTGATACGCATGCTCCATATCGCTATGCATC
>Ga0210059_1003853_pt1 | contig 24134 bp, 8 predicted proteins | sample Ectturendosymbi2_FD_188042 | JGI IMG/M metagenome (GOLD analysis project Ga0210059, IMG submission 188042) | Ecteinascidia turbinata endosymbiont from Florida, USA - Sample 2 (SPAdes) (version 2) | ecosystem: Host-associated > Tunicates > Ascidians > Unclassified | place: Key West, Florida...
CCCGTAACCAGGGAGGCGAATCCCCATTTTTCGCCCCCCCCTGGAAAAATGTGTTGGACATAGTTTGAAAATATTGGACAAAGTAGAAAAAATTTGGGCCCCTCTCGGAAAACTCTTCGCCCCTGCTGGTGTCCCAAGCTGGTTACGGGCCTGCTATTTTACAATATTTCTACACTTCGCAATAGTGTTTAATTTTTCGGAAAGCTCAATGAGCCGCATGCGGCTCGCGAGCCACGTTTGGCCACCCCTGTTATATACAATTGAATGATCCCATCCCAGGCTCGTAACCAGCTTAGGACACCAGGGGAGGCGAAGAGTTTTCTGATGGGGGCCCAAATGTTTTAAACTTTGTCCAACAAATTTGTCCAGGGAGGCGAAAAAATTTCCAGGAAAGGCGAAGCCCCCTTGTGCCCCTATAGTTACGGGCTTTCCCAGACCACAGAGTTAACGAGCGTACCGATAAAAACTTAATGTTTTCGTGAATGCTTTGTTGTTTTTCGGATACATTCTGATAACAAGCGTTCCATGTTTTATTTTATGTTTTTGGTGGTTGTCTGCACCCAATATTTGAATTGTTAAGAGATGACTTGATTTATCCCAGATATGTACGTCAGTTCGCTTGCCTCATTTTATGGGTATAAGCATCTATTTGCATCAAATTTCAAACGTAGGAGTTTGTAGACAGTAACCAAACGCACCGAAACAGGATATCCAAGAACGGAGTCCAAGTATCCACTCCACGCTTTTGACACGGACGATGCTCCTACGCCATGCTCCAAAATCATGTTCCATCCCATCAGAAAACCCCATAGTTCGCCCATGGTAATGTAGGTGAAGATGTACGATGATCCTGGGTTATGAAGAGAGAGGTAGAGATGTTGTCCATGCGGGAAATGTAGCTATATAGCTGATTAAGCAACATCTCGGAAGATGCTCTGTGGGTTGGCATTCCACACAATCAAATTAATGGGAATTAAAAATCCCACTTAGAGTTTAAAAGGCTGTTAGGTTAATATCTTTTCATCACTGTTGCGTCATTGGGTACAAAACCAAGCATTCCTCACGATAAAACTCTGACCGGGAAACGAATTTTTTCGAAATGAACTGGTTAGTTAAATTTTAACTAGCATGAAGGCTCCGTGTGTAATATATTCGCAATGACACGTATCCGTTGCTTGTTTTGTTGTAATGCTCTCTAGTTCAAACGCTTTTTTCACATCGCCAACGGACACGGTCTACCGCATACTGCTCTATACCCACATTGCTAGTTAGACAGTCGCCACCACCAAATTTTCACTGCGATATTTCAACAAAAGGAACATTTGGTTACCACGGCCTATCTTACCCAGTGAAAGTGTTTGTGGTGAGAGATGACGTGGTCGGAAAACGTCCGTGATAGAGAATATTTTGGGATCAATTTCGTAGAGAGAACTGTTGTGGAATTGTCAATGTTCACGATCGCTTCATTTAATTTAAGCTTCAGCTATGAGCATTGTCGCATACTTCGCAACATAGTTGAAATCAAACGAAAACAAACACAAACAACTTGCCAGGAAAAAATCTGCTGAAAGCACATTAATCAGCGAAATGAATACGATACCTGACGTCGGTATTCTGGAGCCGAACTCAGCGTAGCACAGCGCGGACATGAACGCTGCCACTGCAGCTGCCATGTAACTGAACACGATTGCAGGACCGCTTGTGTCTTTGGTCACAGTCCCAGTTAGAACATAAAGTCCAGCTCCCAGCATTCCGCTGATCTTTAATATATGTACGCGTGCGCGGTTTCTCACGTGCATTTCAGATTAGTTTGCTGACAGACAAATTTAGCGTTAAAGCTACGATGCTACGGTACGATTACTTGAATATGTAAGCAGAATCGATTGCCAATGCGAAAAGATTCGAATTATGCGCTTGGAAACGTAACAGAGCATCGCATTTTATATGTTAATACCTCTTTTAAGAAATAAACCAATTTATTTGCAAAATTGTATGCTCTAATTTACCTAAGTTTGGAAAGGCAGCATGTAAAACATTGCCTTGTTCTAATTTACGTTTTTATATGGTTTTACGTAACATTTCCATCCAACTTGTAAAGCAGACGTAAAGACAATTAGTGCTGCTTTGTGATCTCCACATAAACACTAAACGTAGAAAAGCAAGAAGGTAAACATTAAGAAAAGCTCATTATGGAAAATATAATTACCCCCAAAAGAGTAAGGTCGATTATTCCAAGACATCTGTTGAGGTTTGTGTTCAGTAAATTGTTGTCTAAAGGCTTCTTTCGGTTGATATTTTGCCAGAATTGGTTGAAAACTTTTGCCATTGAAACTTCTTCCTACTCAACTTTCATCGACTTCGTACCGAAGAACAAAACTTCAGGATGCTGACGCTTGAGACCTAACCGCTGAATTTAAACCATCTGCTTACGATGTTGCTTTATTCGAACGTGTTTACCAATCTATGGTAGCCTGTAATTGAGGTAAATAACACTGTGTTACAATACCGTGTTAGTTCAAATTGCAGAACGTGTAATTGAAAAAAGAAAAACTGATTTACAAGTGTGTTGATTTGTCACATTATACTGCTGCAAGGTAATAGCTTACGTCAATATATCTCGTAAAACTAAAATATTTTTGTCCGAGTAAACGAACCAATTACTGGAAAATTGCCTCAGCCCTCATAGCATCTGACAGCCCCATTTATGTGTTCTCTAAATTGCTTTTCTCAAGTTCACAACCCGAAAAGTAACTTTGCTCGAACATCTTATAGGTGCAGCCACATGTAGTGAAATATTCCACAAACAAAATCTCGGAAAACGTAACTTTAACCTTTTGCTTGTCGTTACATGTTTTTGCCTGAGTATGGAGAGTTTTTTCCGAAAGTTCATTGCTTTTGTGCATTATCAAACAATGTAAATCTTCACTAATGATTCTCAAAATGACATTCATTTCTTTCACCTCTGTTTTCGTTTTGCTTCTATCTAAAACTTTAAAAATCCTGATGTAAAAATAGATTACGTAAGAGCATAAGCGAGATATCAGTTTCAAAAACGAAATCAGCTCTTTTGCTGATTTGATTGGCGGGGTCATTCAGAAACTTGGGCTTCCAATTTCCATCCATGCATGTTGTAAAAATTACATACAATTATCAGGTACAGTGAATACAAATTGATATGTAATAAAACATAAAATTGGTCCAAACGCACAAGCAAAAAGAATAATTTGTGCTTTGCGCTGCTCACAAGTACAAATCAACAAAATATGAAAAAACAAAATATAATGCATTCACAGCACTAAAAAAAGTAACATCAGTTAGCAAACAAGACTAGCTCTTGCATTGATAATATTGTATAAAGCAGAAATAAGATATCGCAGCACTTCCTCATCGCAACATCCAACTACAAGTGAGCAAAACAGTCTTGCTATCAATGAAACGTGTATCAATGCAGTGTTCTTTGCGTTTCAGGGTTTACAGTCATTGCAAAACATATTCAAACCTTCAGATATGGATTTATCCAGACGATCTTGATTTTAGTAGATTCTGATATTGTTCGACGCTGAGTGTTTTCATTTTTCTAAACGCGTGGTGAATGCAAATGATCGATTTGAGTCAAAGACTAAAATTAGGACTTCGCATCTACCGAGTTGCGATTTGATAACAAAGCGAGCATGTCGTGTTCAGTTAAAGCAAATATAAGAAAATTTCTGGCTTTAGAAATATAGCAAGAAAGAATTGTATGTAGTCTGAAACAAACGATATATTTTATACTTTTTGTTTCCAGAAAAGGTGAAAAAAAGCGTTTGAATCGTGATAAACCGTTGCAAAGTTTGCATCTACCAAACTGATGACAAGATTTTTTCAAAACCAACATGGTTTATAACTTTAACATTTCTAACAATCGCCAAACAAAAGTTTCCAAAACACCGAAATATTGTTCTCCATTTCATAGCAGACAAGAGGCAGGTCTGTCAGAGTCATTAAACTGCAGTCTGTACTCAGTTCCTTGTACTGCATCCAAACATCTTTGTACAACATCAGTACGATTTTTTCTTGTCAACGCTTTGAACGTTTTTTTGATTGACAGCATGTTCACTGATTTTCTACAGCTTTCTTTAGTCAAATGGACAAAGCAAACAGTGGTTGTTCTTCGACTCGTGAGTGGATATATTTCAGCAAAAGGTACAATACGACCAGCGATTCGTCATCCCGCTTTTCGACTGCTCTGCCACGCCAGCGTACTACCTAAAGAAAATAAAACCACAGTGCATGTGGTGAAATCACCGAATCCTATTAAGATATACCTTCTTCATCAATGCAAGGAAATGGTCTGTGGCTTTAGCGACGCCCCGTGTTCTGTTATTAAACCATTTCACATTGAATCATTCCTAGTATACTTTAAATAATCAAGATTTTGGATACCTTTGTAAATTTCAACAACACACTCCGAGTACATGACAGCATCTCAATATACAAGTTGAAATTGTTTTTATGTAAAATTGGCTGCTGTTATTTAAATGAAACTTGAAGCAAGTGTTATTTAATTACTTTCTGGTAGTTATCGTAACTTAAAACTTTGGGTGAACTGAAGATACAGCAAGCTCAAAGTTGTAGAGTATTGCAATATTTTCGTGGAGGGTGAAGAAAGTGTTAAACCACTTAGCACGAAAAATATCTGGATTTCGCTAACACGAAGAGAATTCTCCACCTTAAAACATCGCAGAGCTTTTTGGCTTATTTTGCTCCCATAGTCGGCATATCGGCTTTTCTACTATTTCAAAACATTATTACCTTGTTATACGAGATTTTTTGATATGCTGAATTGACCGCATCGGACTTAAAAATGTGCCCGAACCCATGAAAATGATCACTCCACCATTTTCTACTGACTTACTGGAAAGTGTTATTGTTTAAGTCCATCTTGTCCTTTCAAAAGGGGCGTCAAGCTTGGCCGAGTTTAGTTCACAGTCTTGAAATTTTGACCTGACTCTACAACTGTCTTATACGGAATACTCCGCGCACAAGACGTGTATTTGAAATATGGGTTCTTATCTCACTCATATACCTAAGACCAACGCTTTCCCGCACCTTTCATTCTCTGACTGTGAATTCATTCGACGAAGCCGAAGATCCGTTTCATCAAAAAATCAATAAGTTATTAAGCAACAACCCCGTAACGCACCGCTTCCCATGGCGTGACATTTGTTCTCATAACCCGACACGGCCTGCGTACAATTCACCACGCAGCAGTATTCCATCAGTCACCATGGCTTTTTTGACGCTTTACTCTCAACAGAGCGATACAGTTCCTGAACATCGTAAGCCATGATAAGTTTGAAGGACACATCAAAGTTCAGATTTTTAGGCTTGCACTAGACATCGAATACAAATGCATTTCCGTTTAGTATTAAGATCCTGATGACCCTGTATTACCCAAGCGTTGCTACACCAACCCGTGTATTAAGTTTATTGCCAGAGGGATATACTAAACATGAAAAAGATCACAGTAAATGTAAACACACTCTGACAAAATATTTGGCACCGCTGCAGTGGCAAGCGTTTGCTTCTTAAGTTTATACGCCATTCAATCCTATCACGTACATATAGAGCCTTTTCTTTAAGTACACATCGTTTTCATTAAACATCCTGTGCAGTCATTTTTGCAATGCCTTCCTGAACCGTTGCGTACACAAAGAGAAAAGTTGCCAATACACAAGCGCAGTCATTTCATGAGTTTGGAGAAAAAATTTTTCCAGGAAAGAACTCCGAAGAATTCTTAATTCCAAGCCGTGCCTTTGTTCAAAATACTGAACTATTATTCACTGCTTGAATATGTATTTTGTTATCTTTTGTTTCTTTTCACTGTTTACTTTTCAATGTTTCACCACTGTTGATTCTGCAGGGGAAGTCTCACTGGATAAGTCATTACTGAAGGAATGACTGCAAATCTTTTGCCTCTTAAAATTAGTTTCGCATAAACCTTCCAGAGCGCCTGCAGTTGCTAAATCATCCAGACATAGGTGTAGGAGCAGGCAAAGTTTGGAGGTGCGGATTTTTGCCCAAATTTCTCGAAACCTGCCCAAAAAACACTCCTACAGAAAATGACCTCCAAAAAATAAAAAGCAACTGCATTTCTTTTCACGTTGGGCGCATTTTTTCAAATCAAAGCACTTATAAGTGTACGGGAGTGCATATTTTTGGGGATGCCAAAAATGTTTGCCCAAATTTGATCTTGCTTTCCCAAATAACGCATAAACAACAAGTCTTAATGTTAAGACTAAAACGTGCCATTGTAAACCAATCAAGGTTTCTGCATGCCTAAATAGGCTTACCAATTACCGGGGATCAAAGCCGTACGCCCTCAACTGGCATATCAATATTCTGCATAGCTACATGTGAACAATGGTAATATTCATTGTGTTGAAAAGTGAAAGCTAATTACAATCAAATCCTGCCAAAAATTGCTGTTCATTGCACCACGCGTGGAAGGTGTTGTTCAGAATCTTCATTTTCAAGTTTTTATATACGTTCTAAACTTATTCTTCCAACACGATCATCCTGATAGTTAAGACCTGTTCTTCTCTAGCATAGATGTGTGCATTTGTGTTGGCCACAATGGCGATCAATCTGGAAAAGGAGTAAAATATCGGGTTACGATCTAAGGTATTACATTGCCACAAATACGTCAAGTCTCATGTAATGAGGGAAAGGAGGCAATTTAATACAGAGCATACAGCTTAACCTTCCACATTGGAAATCTTCACTGCAACATGTTGTACTTACAATACTACAACTTACTTAAACGCTTACAGCTTCTAAAGTCACATTATGAAAACCAAAAATCCACTCCAGTTTAGACAGTTAAATGTGCATTGAACACAGCATGGAAATATAAGAAAAAATATCAATATGTGACTGATACACGCAAGTACTGCAGCCTATATGATCAACTACTAATGAACGTGTGCAAATGCACATTTCCAATGACAAACGATTTATAACCTCAACATGAATATTTTATACAAATGGCAGTGCTTCACTGCATTAGCATAAGTGAATTATTCAGTACTGTTCATGAAAACTTCATTTCACAGCATTAAATTGAAGCAATAAAATTTGGCAGGATGCAAGATATGCAAGTCATTGCATGAAACAAACGGAAAATATGAAAGCCTAAACAGTACAAAATCACAACTACATTACCACCGCGCAACATATTACAGCTGCAGTTACGTAGTTTAATTTTATTCATGAATACTTCGTGGAAACAGATTTGCACTTGCAAATCTCACATCAAGCAAGTTTGAAACACGGAAACTTCACCGTATCATTTTATCACAGCTACACCACATTACTACCGCAAAACATTTTGCAGCAACATTTTAGTTGTACACTTTACAGCATCAACAATTTGAGGTTTACAAACATAAGGGTTAGTTGGAATGGTTAGTTACCACTCTACATGTTCCTAATTGTAAAATGTTTTCAACTCTACCCAAATTTGAATGAAGTTGTTTCAGTTGGCCCGATTTTAATTTGGGCTGTTGTAATTTGCTCAAATGTTTATAATATATGCAAATCTGAACGACACTCTTCCAATTTGACCAGATGTTTCTAACTGTACCCAAGTTTGAATGAAGCTGTTTCAATTACCCAAATATGATTAAGGCAATTGGAATTTTCCCAAATGTTTCTAAATGTATGCAAATTTAAATCAAGTGGTTGTACATTATTCAAATTGGAATGAAGCTGTTTGAAGTCCCCTAAAATTGAAAAAGCTGTTTGAAGTTCCCCCAAAATGGATAAAGCTGTTGGAAGTTACCAAATATTGAATAAAGATGTTCCACTTGACCCGAATTTGAATGGAGCTATTGTTGTTTGGCCAGAGTGGATTTAGCCGATTGGAATTTACCCAAATTTTTCCAATTTATGGAAACGTTTTTAACTTCACCCAAATTTGAATGAAGCAGGCCCAATTTGCTCAAATTTCATTAACGTTGTTAAAATATACCCAATAGATTTTGATTTTATCCAAATTTGATTAAAACTCATAATTCAGCCAGACATTTCTGAACATACCAAAATTTTAAGGGAGCTTTTCTAAATAGCCCATCTTTGAACAAAACTGTTTGAAGTTGCCCACAATTGAATGAAGCTGTCGCAAATTGGCAAAATTTGATTTGACTGATGGACTTCACCCAAGTGTTTCCAATTAATCTAAATGTTTTTGTTTTCACCCAACTTTGATTGAAGCTTTTCTCATTTGCCCAGATTTAATTGAGGCTGTTGGACCGTACCCAAATGCTCCTTTTTTACTCAAGTTTCTAATTTTACCCAAAACGGTATTAAAGTTTTCTAGTTGGCCCAAATTTGATGAAGGCTGCTGGAATTACCACATGACTCCAGTTCACTCAAGGGCAGTGTTTATTTTGCCATCATGGGCAAAAAAGGATGGCAAAATAGTCTCAGACTATTTTGCCGTATTACCAATATTTTGCCGTTGATTTGGTTACTATTTTGCCTCAGTTTGGAAAATAGACACTACCTCATGACATGTGAATGTAGTTGTATACTTTTCCCAAATTTTGAAAATTTTTGCCCGAATAATGGCCAATTATGGCCAATGGTATTGAAACGTCTGAACATAACATGAGAAAATCAGTGAATCAAGTACAAGAGCGCTGATTGTGAAAGCTACTGCAGTAGATAACCTACTCAAACAAGTGTTACATATTCTTTTACTTTTGTTCACTAGATATATTTTCATTCAACTTGATGCAAGAACGCTAACACGACGTTGCAATTTTCCAAAGTACGTTGGAGAACTTGATCTGTCAACTTGCAACCTGACACCGTTATGTATCGATTGTATGACGCGGTGTTGCGGTTTTTCAAATTACATTCAATCAAGAGCGGACAACTAGGTCTGCTGACGTGTGGCCTTCAAATCTATGTAATGCGTGCCGTGTCTCTTACGTCAAAGTCACCTTGCGTTTTAATTTATCATTCCCTGTAAACGAACCCACCATTCTTTTACAGAAATATTTTGATAAATTCAAAAGACTTTGGAATGGAGACGTGCAAGATAAAAAGTTTCTCGTGTTGGCTTAAATGCGACTATGTGGAGCAGTTCCGTCAAACAGTGACAGACTTGAAAGCAATTTCAAAATGCTCACGTTGAGAAAAATATTCACAGGTGACAAACGAGTAGTGAGCACTATGACATAGCTGAAAGATACTTGCTGCACAAATTGGTATTGCAACAATCATTTTGTGCATGTTGACAAAATCCTTCAAATAACAAATTCGGGTCGCAAATGACCTTAAAAATGACTACCGAAGCAGTTTTCAGCAATCTAAAAGAGCTTTTGAAATCAGAGTGAAATTCTTTTGGAGTTGGTTTGACACAAGCTTGTTGTCAGGGTTCGGTGATAACAGATATATCATTTTGTACACATTTGCAGTTTTGCTTTGCAAAACAGTCGTGTGCCGAACAATTCATAATGAAAATGCATGTTTTGTGATGGAATAAACGGCTTATCGCGCTCTTTCCATTTTTACGAGATAACAGCAAGTGGAATTGCTTCTCCTATCAACGCGCAAGGATCTTTATAAAACGAGATTACTTTTTTGCCACGATAGGAAAACTACACACTGATTTTCTGGATGTTTCAAAACCACTTGAAATAACATTATGTTGGTGATTAAAGCTGTGCCAGTGGGTTGAACTGATTAGTACTAGGTTCAGGATCATTTTGATATGCTTCTGGTCTGACTTGCAAAAGGTGAATACCGCCTTTCACAGTGAGACAAATAAAAAAACGTGCAAACCTCAATTTACGCAAATTGTTCTTGCGATCGATTTTGCCAAAGCAGGTTTTCATTTACTATTGAATTTTCCATCTCGGATCTATAGTTGATGTTATGTCGAAAAATTTCACGACCCAGAAGGATTGTTTGAAATACAAACTATAATATGCACAACATTTTCAGTGCCTTGTTTAGAAGGATATGAAACACAGCAGTTGGAATATCATGTGACAGTTGGTGCTCAAATTTCAAACAGTTAATTGAAAACAATTATTTCGATTACATAACTGCACAAAAACGCAACGCTTCTGTGATAGAACCGGATAGTTTTGTAAAAAGTTCTGAATAACACATATGCATACGCCTTGAAACTGTACGCAAACTGTACTAGAGCAGATCTAGCAGAAAATTAGGTTAGCGATAATAGTTCAAAAGGTTTGTAGATACTACATAAAGTACATATGTTACAATAAATCGCTTTGGAGTGAACGAACGTAAAACTGTGCTTTCTACAATTTTTTGATGCAATTTTGTAGTTGCAACACTGAAAAGGTAACAAAAATGTTTTTAAATCCTTACAATTTAACAAAAAATGCGCAACAAAATGTTTTTTTCCAATGCAATTCAGCTATGAAGCTGTAAAGCACTGCATTCCAATGACATCTCTCTATGGAATACATCATAATTCAATTAAGACTGTAACGACGCCGCGATGTTTTTCGCCAGCGGGAAGCTTGGTAACGCAACTTGTTGCGTTTCAGACACGTCTTGGCTTTCAGATAAGAGGAAACATTACTAAGATATTCGTAAGAACAATCATTTTCACCGATCAAACTAAAACATTTGAGCATTTAAGTTCTGATTAATTCAGTACGTTCTTAGAACCGAGATATTTGATCTGTCAACTTGCACTCTTCAAAGTCTCTGTAATGTGAATCGATTCTCAGCTTTGCAAAACTGAAATGATCTTATATAAGCAGTATGGATCAAAAAAATACAATTTCCTTGCACGCATTGGGTAAGCATTGAACTATCACCCTTATATTCTTGCAAACAATAATTCAAAAAAAAAACATTCCAAATCAAACGGCTTCGAGTTTTTCTGTGTTTGATATCAAGAAGCAATTACCAAATCAATTTGCAAACAATTGCAGAGTTTTGGAACAAGTCAAGAAAAATCATTTTAAAGGCGTGCAACGATTTTTGCACGTGCAGTGCAACTTCTATCGAAAAACGCTTCGAACTGTTTGCACAAAATGAGGAAATATTTTAGAAATAATAATTTGCATTAAACCTTTGAATTTTGTGCTGAAAGTTTAAAGAGTAGCCTAGCGACCCTGAAGAATATGCTTCTCCATGTTTTTTCAGTGTACTGTGTTTTCAAATAGTGATTATGAGTTTATGACAGCTTGCTAACAAATTTTGAAGCTTGTGCTGACAGTGCTTTGTGAATTAGTTGGCGGGATGTTGTAAATTGCAGCAGACTGGCTCGCATTATATATTTTCACTACCAGGAAAGCAAAGTCTGCTCGTAACTCGAAAAGACCCGTTGAGCATATCCACTTTAAAACGTTGTGTCAATTCCCACTTACTGTTTTGGTAACGTGCAAAATCTTATCAGGTTTTAATCACTGTTGCTTTACTTGGGACTTACGTAAACTGCATCCGACAATCCAGCTCATAATAAAAATACAATACGTTTATCTACGTTATACACCATCAAACGTTTAATACTGATGCACGTTTAACCGACAGACTTGAATTATATAAGTCCTATAACTGACAGCAATAACATTTTTTATATCATTTCTTTGACAAGGATATTTTTAGTATCAGAGTGCCTTTGAAATGTTTGGTTTGTGACATGTTTGAAAATAATCATTTGCAGTTTTGCATTTAAACTGAGTTAGAGTGATTAATCTCAAATGTATCGCCGCTTTTCATTTTTTACATAAAAGCATGAACTTTTTTTGTGTAATTCAATGCTGTGATACTCAGATGTTGTACAACTAAATGCTCCCTTGTGCTATGTCTTTTATGAAATTATGTGATTTGTTGGTTCGGTAACATCAATCAATATATTTGCAAACAGACGCATAGTTTTGAAACAAGTCAATGAAAAAATTATTTTAAGCCGATTCGTAAAAATCCGAATGTTTTTTTTTCTGTGTTTCACATTGCAGCAAGCACCAAACCATTACAAACAGACGCAGTTGCATATTTTTGAAACAATTCAAATGAAAACGTTTTGAAACAGATTCGTAGAAATCCATTGAAAAAAATAAAACGGTTACGGTTTTTTTATGTTTCAATATAAAAGCACCTAAAACATCTTCAAACAGGTATACTGATTGTTACAACTGTTTTACAGTGAGGGAACATTAATCGGTAAATTACATCTCCTTGGTTCACTGCAGTAAAAATAAATTGATGGAATGTTGATCCTTGGTTCACTGCATTAGAAATAAACTGGTTGAATGTTGATTTGCAATACCACGTGCTGTCATTTTTTATATAAACACGAAGATGCTTTACACGCTTCAACTTGCAAACGGTGAAAGCTTCTTTGTGTGAAGTTACATTTAGTCGAAACGCATGGTTTTTGCAACATCCATGCCCTGTGAAGTCTGTGTAGAAAATATGTTTACCTGAACAAGACCAACTCACTAATCATTGTTTTTCAGTAGCAAGACGACTTTCTTTGTTTATTCTTAAATTCATAGATGGTAGTTTTTTTCGGGTAGTCCTATCAAATCGTTTGCAAACCACCTCGCGCAGTTTTGTCTGACTTGGACATACTATCGTTTGAATGCTAAATGATTGACAATAAATAAAAATTTGCTGATGTAACTGTTCAGTAACTAAGGGTTGCAAGTCGCCCAGTCGTACAAAATGCCTGACAAATTATGTTGCAATCAGTTGTTTTTAAGTGAATGAACATTAATCGATACCTTCTGTGAATTTCTGTGTACAAAATTTGAGATACCTCTTTTGTGTTTTTCATATTTTGCTATAAACACTCACAAACCAAAACTTGCTGACATCATTATTGATTCAATTAGGTGCTGGATGCATTTTGTCGATGCCTTGACAGAAACAATGAACATTGTATGCTTTGGTGAATATTTCAATACCATTGAAATTTCAAAGAACCGAGAAGTTGTGCTTGATTGCAACTCATGATGTGTTTTGCGTAATAACGTTGGCATGCACCTGAATTGTTTTTTTACTGTCAGTTCTTTAGCGAAAGCAATGTACCTATGTTAACCACAACTTGCATTTGAGTTGCACATATCTTCACTTTGTGTTAATTACAAGCCTTACTCTATCCTCATTTACCTTTGAATGCCACCGCAGCGATATTGAAAGCGGATAGCTGCAACAGAGATATTGACATCATACTCGTATAGCAAGAACGACGCGTGACGTAACATCGATACGAGGCTTGTCCAGGCAAGTCTGTGGAGATAATCTATTTGCCAAAAAATTGCTATGTGATTAGGCCTAGTTTTATCTAAAAAAATCTGAATCATTTTTAGATTCAAAGAACCCTTTGTGAAAAAAACAGTGTGACCAGTTAGGTTTAAATTGTCTATTACGACATGATGTCATTAAGTTTGTTAGAACCATTTTCATGACAATATGTAAACTTAATTTTTATAATCTAGCACAAGGTGCACTTGTTTATTCACTTTGATGTCACCACCAAGTAAAATGGCCGTCGTGGCAAGTGAATGTTGACGTCATTACGAAACTGCCGACCAAATGTCAACTGTTTGTGACGTCATCGGATGTTACATCATCGGATATATCCTAATAGGATGTGACGTCATGAAATGACAGCCGTGACAAATCAATGTTGATGTCACCACTGCTGACAAAATGGAAGCCATGATGCAACTGGATGAGACTTCACTGAAAAAATGCTGACGTCACCTGACGAATTTGTGACGTCACCCGGCGAAATCTTGATTCATGTTAACGTCATATACTACTAACATGTTTCAAAACACGGCGTTAGGGGCTGTTGCTGCGCAAAAAACGTTAATGTCTAAAACGAAAAAACACAGACTTGAGCGCTGAGCAGCGCGTATATATCGTGTTTACACATGCCAGCCAGCCGGTCTGTTATTTAATTTCGCTGTAGTCATTTCACGGGTCGGGTTGAGTTACCCCAATCAGGTGCCCAAAATGGTTGGTCATAACAACCATTTCCTGCCGCGGAAGGCCTCGATTTCTTCAACTAAGAATCCGTGATCTTTAGTTTATAAACTACAACCGGCTGCATATTACTGATTGACTACCGAACGATGATTTAATATTTTCGTTTAAGTGCCAAGGAAGTGAAGTAAAACATATTGCTAACCCTCTCGGTATAACTGTTTGCAGAAAGAGTGTTTCCTTAATTTTGATGTTCCACAGAAATGCGATAAAGGTTATTTTATTACGCTATTAACCATGAGTACACCAATGAAGTGCTGCGCATCCATTGTCCGTAGTTCTTTTTCGGCACTCATGGCTATCAAGCTTTGGTGTATGTGTACCGCCCTATAACTTTTCCGTTGTCGAGGTCCACAGTCTGCAAAGTAATACAATCAGCGGTGAATCTCGAAAGGCAGACAAAACGAGCTATTCCGAGCGACGAAATCATTAAAGAGGCGAACGTATTTGTTGATATGATTTGTGCTTTCCTAAAGACGTTTTCTATTCATTTTAGCACGTTTGTGCCATCCACATTGTCACACCTTAGGACAAGCCCGTAGCCAGGTTTCAAGATTTGGTGGGGCACAATACATTTTTAGGGTGACAAAATTTTTGCTTGTATTATATGTTTAAAAGGAATTTTTCTGGGCGCAACAAAATGTTGGGGGGCACAAAAGAAATTTGGGGGGGAACTGCCCCGAATGCCCCCCCGTGGCTACGGGCCTGCCTTAGGATGTGCAAAGACAAAAGCCCTTGCAGAGTGGAAGAGGCCGACCAATAAAAATTATACTCACATCAACCAATTCTAAATTGCTTGCAACTTCCCTTGTCACTTTATAATGAACCCCTTTATAATCAAATACAACTTCAAATTTCTTCGGGCCAGTTGACTTTGGGATCACCTGCAATATTCGCGTGTGTAACAATTAATGCTCTGCAAAGCTGCCAAAAGCTTTAGAACCCTATTAAAAACACGCCAACGCAAGTAGAGATCATTCACAGACAAAATGAATAGATTTTTATTTTGAAAGGAAACGGATAAGCACAAAGCAGCGGTTTTAGCTGCTGCTGCAACTCGGAAACTTTTGGAAGGTCTCAAATTCGAACAACCTTATAAAGTGAATGTGGGTCAGTCATGTAACCTGTTCAAGTCATCGCGATCTTTACAAAGACAATCAGTATGGTTACAGAGCGGTGGACTCGCTTTAACTTGCAAGATAAAGTGGGGATCAATGTGTGAGCTTAGCAAAAACGTAACTATATGTAAAGCAAAAGCATTCTGCAACGTGCTTGAGAAATCGAAACTTGTTTTATCAATGCTAGTAAAGACAAAGTGTCTACAACGATACAGCGAAAACAGTGTTTTTCAGTAATTGGAAGATACAACTTTTCTGTCATTTGCCTCGGTAGACATTCAGAATTGCTTTTCAAACTGTAGTAAATGACAGGAGCAATCAGCTATTACCATTTGTTATTGAAAATATAAGTTGACAGTGTTTACACCAGTTCCATTTAAAATTGTACCTTGATTTTCTCTCCAGTCCACTGCGTCAATTCCGACTCTTTCTCCAAATTAAAAATTGTAAGAGTTTCGTGTGAACCAACTTTGAATGTCTCATGTATAACATTTCCGTCTTGTTTTGCAACGATGGATGTTTCCGCATTTTTTAGGACTTCAATCGTTTCAGCTGGCAAACCTGTAACGAATAAAATGATCAGTGCACATAAAGAACATGCAGATCAGCAATGCGCAATTCGCACTGATTTCATGTACTTCAGACTCTGATGCGGGAGTCACCAACATGTTGTCCGCGGTCACAATGTCACCCGCAAGAACCATGTTGGTCGTCCGCGGACCTGTTCTGAAGTAACTTTAAAACCCTTTCAGTCCCGCGAAAGCCCCAAATCTTGCAGAGATTTGCAATCCTATAACTCGTCAGGCGATTGAGCTAGAAAGCTATCCAAACCATCCACGGATTCAGCGCGTCTTGTAGTCAAAATCGAAAAAAAGTTTTTTTGTTTTCGGTGGGGGGATTTCTGGAGGTGACGTCACAAAGAAGGCACGTTTTGGAAATTTTGGCCACCTTTGGCCGGCCCTGGGCCCCAACCCATTGACCCACTCTTTTGGCTTAAAGTTTTGTTGAAAACTAGATCAAAATCCACGTCTATAGAGCCCTGGATTGACTTGCTAACATATCTGTAGCCAAAATTATGGGTCAAAAACCCAGTTTTTGGCCTAATTCAAAACTTTTCAGAAAAGGCATAATTTGCCCTTTCAAAGCAAACTTTGGCCAGCCATAACTCGGCAGCAGATTGAGCTAGAGGTGTTAAGAAATTTCTTCGAACGTCAGCCTTTCGGAACTTCATTATCTTGCAAGTGCCTCAAACCCTTCGTGCCATCGAGGCGATGAACAGAAATGTATGTTTTTTTCCAAAGATTTGGGAAATTAACCGTGGTATTCCAAATTAATTTTTTCTATGACTCCTCTAAGCTTTTCTCTTGCAAAAGTAAAAACTTGAGGGTTTTGTTCAAAGATAGTATGCTAGAAGAGTTCAACGAAAAATTAAAAACTAACAAAACCAACTACAGGTATAAGAAAGAATACAGCATAAGATATTACCCATGTGTTTCAGCACCTCCTCATGGTTTTCTGCGCTAGAACGCTTCCAGTTTCCATTGAATGCCATTTATTCAAGAGTATGCTAAAATCGCGATAATAAAAAAAACTATAAAAAAGTGCAGCGTTTTTTAAATATCCTCACTTGTTTTTCGAATTTGCTGAAGTAACTGGCAACCTCTCCGCGAAAACAATAGCCACATTTTCAATTACTTTTACGAAATAACCATTTCAAAATTTATACAAAGCACTTTGTCAAGGCTGACTAAATAGCAACGATAGTGCTGTAGTTATGCAGTTCAGGTTATTCCCTCCTTGCACTGAGCACTAACTTTTCGATATTTGTACCGCACTTAATGGTGCTGTCGTCACGATATCTAAGAGTAAACAATTCAGCTGCAGCACGGCAAACGATTGTGAACTTTGATCGAAAGCTTGCTTTGCTTTTGAACGCCAGGCAACGTGATGAAACCATAGATTTTTACCTTGTCAACGTTGTTTTGATGGACTTTCGCGCACAGCCGTTACTGCAAGCACCTAGCGTGGAAACTAAAAACCATTGCTGGTGGTTTTCGTGCTTTTCACCGCTGTTGATCTTGTGCTGCAAAGTGACCGAAAATCTTCTGAGCGCCACGGTAGATCTTATGTCTTTTGCATTTTTATGATTTTCAAACAACATTCGATAAAGTCAATTTGAATAAGAACTGATGATGCCTTCATAGTAGGCGAAGCAGGGGCGGAGCTAGGGGGGTGCCAGGGGGGGGCCACTGCTCCCCAAAAATTTTTCAGGTCTCTTTGTGAAAGTCCTACACAGACCATTGACAGCTCCCCTTGTTGCAAAACTGGCCCCTCCAGTGGCCCCCCCAAATGAAAATGTCTGGTTCCGCCCCTGAGGCGAAGTATATACTCGGTATATACCGCGGCGATCTTAGTGTCTGATTTTGCTGGGAAAGGATTCCTTTCGATAGAAAACACTCGATAAAAAAATCTGTTACATTTACTTGGCACATGGTTAATGCCTGACCCCAAAACATGGTATCAGCGACACTAACCATCAAATTGAAAAAAGTAGATGACGTGTAGGTAAAGTGACTTTTGCCTATAGTAGAACGATCCTGTTGATTTTTTAACCTGCACATTTTCGTTCGTTCGTTACCGGCAGTTCATTTTCGTTAAACTGACAGTTCGTTCTTCTCCCAAGCAAGCATGACATAAAAAAACTTCAGAGTGTATGAAATGTGGAAGTGTCTATTGCTTTACGCGCCTGACGTGTTGTGATTTTCAAGTTGCTTCTATTGCCTGCTATATCAGCCATTAGTAGTGGAGCAAATACCTAAACTAGTGATTAAAACAGCAAATGCAAAGTTTAATTAAGCGTTTGCTATACTCTTGTTATTTGAATCGAGACAGCAACGATATGTACCGACTATGAACGCTGTGCGACTTTATTGCTGAAATTAGCCTACAAGTGCAGTTGTGCAGATACATTGTTGACGTACACAATTGCTGCAAGGATGCTTTAAGCATATCTTTAATCATTTTATACGATTCCTGTGACTACTGGGAAAATGAAATAGAAAAAATCATTCCCAAAATGCCAAAGATCATATCCTTAAGAAACCAACGAAATCATAGAGAAATAAAAGCAATCCACAGAAGGATTTGTCAGTTTATCACATTTATCTCTTGCGCTGATGAATTTTTTAAAGTTTTTACAAAAATATTTTAGCTTGTTTTTTTAAAAAAAGAAAACTACATGCAAGCTTTCTTCATCTCGGAATGTACGGTTGATTCATCAGGGAATGTAACAAAATAAATGAATATACATATATTTAAATGATGCTTAATATTTACTGGTACAAAAAAATTTGCTTCTTTTCATTTTTACAGTGTCTTGCCATAAATGGGGCCGCGACCCCAGAGGGATCGTGAAAAATTTTTTGAAGGGTCGCGAGTAGATATTTTATGTACACAGATGTATTGCATTTGCTTTATTCCGGTTTTAGATGGGGGTCTTTGGGTTATTGTGGGCTGCTAAAACGGGCTGCAGTAGAAAAAAGGTTGAAAACCACTGCTATAAAAAGAAAATAAGACAATCTTTGAAGAAGACCACAAGAAGGTGTCCTTCAATTTTTCTTATTTTTCGTCACGCAAGACATTGAATTTTAGGCACACGTTTTCCTCTGGTTTCCAGCAATCTTGAAAAATATTACAAGTAACAACAAGCCTCTTTAATTACTGTAATAGATGAAAAGCCGTACGTACCAAACGTAACTGAAAAAAGCTTTTTAAATGTAAACAAGTTAAACTCCGTTAACAGTCAAGTGTCAAAAATATTCTGAACTCAATCTTATAAAAAAATGTTTTCAAAAAGTATTACTTGTGCGAGTGGAAAATACAAAATTGATATTTACTTGATCCAGTTGGGAATTTAACTTTCTTTGCGGAACCTAGGGTACTTCAATAAAAAACTCGTTTTCCTGGTTAACAAGCGAAAATTGCGTTGAAAAATAATTTCCATCATTCACCTACAATTTAGTGTCGAAAATTTTGGATCTAGCCAGCTAAGTTGTATCACTACAAATGCTTTGCTATAGCGAGTGGTGTATAGTGCGGAAAAGAAAGAAATGCACACTGTTATTGCAAAGCCAAATTTTGCTGCAATCACGATATTGGACATTTTTTGTGTTGCAATGAGGATACGCAACAATCTCTCTTTCGCTGAAATATACGCTAATGTGGTATCCCATCTATTAGCTCAATGGTGGCGTTTTCTGGTATGATCTCTAGGCTGTTGTGTTTAGTGTTTTGCGTATTACTCACGTGCTTCTAGATTGCCTTCCACGTTGAGGTTCGAGTTGCAGTGTTTACGTTCGCACGTACGTTTTCAGCCGCGCAAAAGTCGACGCTACCCTGTATTTTCCAGGATTGATTTATTTTTTTCGAAATTGTCAATAACGGCAAAATAGAACTCAAAGTTATCGTTGGTTATATCGACAAGGGCAGGCTACGATATTCCGTGCAAAGAAAAGGAAAAAAAGCAAAAAAATAAACAACACTTACGCGCAACATGCAGTTCAGATGCAAAGCAATAATTTAAGGTTTGATTATAATGCACACCCAAAATATGCAGCAATGAACGGGTACATTTTATGTTATCCATCTAGAAAAGCGTAGGTTCTGACAAAAATTACCACGTCTGCATAACGCAGGAGCACAGCCGTGTCCCTGGGTAAATCGGGATGCCCAATTACTAAAATTTAAGTTAAATCTTCAAAATCTAACGCATTAAATGCGAACGTGAAAAAAATTTTTATCTGCAAAAATACTTTCAACTTCAGTAATATTTTGTATCCTTGGCAGTAGCAACTGACGTGAAATCTAAGTTGAAGGGCATCCAAAAATATTTGATGTAAGGTCCTAACAACACCACATTGACACATTCGTTTGCAATTGCCATCGATTTAAGTTAATGGTGGCCCAAGCAAACCAAAGGCAAGTTTGCAGTTGCTTGGGGAATACAACCGTGCAAATATCGAACGTTACTTGGCTAGTTAAAGAAAAGTTAGATATCTTGGAGCGGAAATTGCGAGAACTTAAAAAACCGCAATTGACCGTGTTTCGTAAGTTTGGAAAATTTGTGAAAATTGATTGTAAGGAAAATGAGCTTTATCTGGGAATAGTTGAACAATTTGCAATGCACTGATGATAATAACAGGAGTTATTGAAACGTTTGCAATATGTCGTTTGTATCGTTCTCATTGGCCGTGATTTTCATTATAAGGCTCTTTAGCACTTCCGCCTTTCGTGTACCATAGTTGAACATTGAGATGAAAACGGGAAGTATAATTTGCAAGAGCTTTAAGACTTTCGAGCAAGGGCATAAAGAAAAGGGAAAGTCCAATAAGTGTGCTACAATAGCAATAAGAATGTGACAGTGACGAAGGAGAAGTAGTGGCGGTAAACTTAAACCACTCGAGGTAATCTCATGTGATGTGGTCCTAAGGTTGCCGAGGTTTAGCTTTAGAGCACCGGTCTTACCGCTTTCGAGATGGTTGGTGTCTGCCACAGGAAAATATGATAACAACAACTTCATTTAGTCCATAACGGGCAAAACATTCGCTGTATGAAGTGCTAAAAGCAAATACCTGGTTAAAATTGATTGTTTGATATACTGCTTCATATGACTCAGCTAATAAGGAGAAACAATGCAAAAAACATTATGCAAAGAAGTAACCAATTGTCAGTGGAAATTAGAATAAATGAAAACACAATAGCAAAAAGCTGATCAATGCAAACAAAGATTGTCACTGCGCTACATAGGATTGGTGAAAGACTATAGAGGTAATTTAGTCAACCAATCCCATTTGAAACTTATTTACAAGTGCTAGAAAATAGCACTTGAAAATAAAATAAACACAGAAACAAGCACAGTAAGAAATACAAACAGAGAACACGGTGAGGAAAAATTACATATAAAAAGAGCATAACCTACAGTATGTGCACAGTGGAGTGGATGTAGTATCGTTTGGTGTAGTCCAAAATAATTTGGTGTAGTCAAAAAATATTGAACACAGCAAGAATTTAAAAAATAATTGATGAAGTAAAAAAATTTATAATGTGAATTGCAATTTTATCCCTAACAATTGTATGTGGACAAGAAATAATAATGAACAAAAATAAAAATACACAAAAAACAATTTAGATTATTAAAATCACTAAAACCAGTAAAGACAGCATAATTATCTTCCTCACAGAGCAAAATGTTACGTAAACACATAATGATTTATCTTTTTTGGTATAATAAGTGTTTCTTAAATTGCCTTTCAAAGGCAAAGGTGGCAGAAGACTTAGTGGAGTCTAGTGTTGAATACTATGGGCCAACATTTTTGAGAGAACATTTGCCTAAAGATGAGTTAACCTTAGGTAAAGCATGTTGTTAGAAGTGGATAGTCTTGTGGAGTGAAAATGAACGGGTTGATTGGAATAAAGCAGTCATCAAAATGGTTTGGAAGCAGTTTGTTGTAATAGGAGTGCATAAATTTTTTACTGAGAATGTATAAAATTTGGGAAAGCATAAAAGTTTTAAGTGCTGAAAAGAATCTTTCAAGAAGGTATGATTGGTTAGTAGGTAGAATACTGGTGATTTTGTTTCTTCGTGCTGTCTTCTTCTTTTCCGTTGACTGTGCCGTGCCATTATATTTGCTGCATTTTGTCAATGCTTCATGAAAAACAGCTGATAAGCAAACGAAAACCTTGACAACTTTAATTGTTGGAAACGAATGTCATTTGTCAGAAATCTGTCATTTTGCAGCGAAGCTCATCTTGGAAACGTCCACCAAATCACGATTTGGGTTGGTTCAGAACGTTTCTGTTTCTATTCTATACCAATAAGCAGAATCTTTTTTTTGATTTTACGTATTTTTGATTTTATTCACACTATAATTTTTTGTGTTTACGGCTTGGTTACTTTTCGATTCAAGACTTTTACGAGGCTTTTTGATGAAATCCGATTCTGGGACGAGACCTCCCTTTTCATTTGCTCCTTAACCTATCATCACTGTGCAATAACTTTCGTGATACAAAACCAAACTGAATAAACGTTATGCAGGCTAGTTTTTTGTGAATCACTTAACGTATAAATAAACGGAATATTGGGACTTGATGAAACACCTTTTCGGAGTATTAGGAAGACGTTTGAACCTGTCAAACGTACCAGTTTAACACTTCATGATATAACAAAAATAAACAGCGTCATGTTTGTGTGTATTGTAAAATTTGTTATTTGTAGGTCAGAAAAACTCTGCTGTGCAATTATAATTTACTTTCCTAATGACGTTTCTTTTGTTTTTCAACTAGATTGTTTAATTCAAACAGCAGCATGCACAGTTCTGGTGTTCATATCGAAACCGCCAAGCCAGATTTAAATTCTTAGCATTTGAAATCGAGTAGTTGCTTTTCCTACGTAAAGGAAATTCGAGGACCCTTTTGTCAACAACTCTGGCCTCTGTTGCACTCTTCTGGCTAAAAGCCTGGGCGTATTGGGAAGGCGTTTGACAGGTAAAGAAAGTGGATAATCCATATACCCTCATTTCTAATGCCACTTGTTCTTTGTGCTTATCCATGAAAATTGTTCGTTCACAGACGACAATTTATCAAAGTTGTTGTTAATTTTTCCATAATACAAGTGCAGAAATTTCACCACCTCATGCATTTCTTTTCATCGACGTTTTTTTGACACCGTACCCAAAATTAGTTTTATTCCATAAACTAAGGCTGCCCTGGTTTCTTTTCTCTTGTCCTGAAAGAGTCAATCGCGATTACCCTGCAACTGCTTTCTTGCCTTGAAAGTTAAAGCAACACTTGCTTCCTGATCCGCTTGAGAACGCCCTACGTGAGCTAGAGATAAAAACTATATTTACCACTTTGGAACCAAATCATTTGATGCACGTTTGACACCATTCCTAAAAAAGGTTATAAAACACAAGATACAGGACTGATGATGTAACAGTCAAACTAGCATTGACCTGTGTAACGCATTACTGCACAACTATTCAAGGCCACGGAGAGTGTTACTGGTTGGGAGCCAAGCACTGCGGTTCTGACGAATTTTCAAGCATCATGCTAAGCCTAATGTTTAAAATAAGATAAAATAGCGGAAAAAGTGTTCCAAGGAAACTGTTGCAATAAGTGTTTTGGTGGTTTGTTGACCTAGTCCATCTATGTCCAACCCAAATAGCTTACTGAGCCAAAAATTATGTCACTATCTTAATCAGAGCCGCACATTTGGTGACATATTAACACCTTAGGGCCCACCATTGAATGACTTATTTGATCTTAGCAAAGCAAATTTAGTTTAAGCCAACGTACTGAAAGCCTTCGAATCCTAACTGCAATGGTAACAGACGCGATAAAGTGGCTCTGAGGGCCACCTGCATCAAAAATGTGAAATTCAAGATTATCGAAATAAGGACAGGTTGTCAGTATGGAGGATACTTTTACTACAACGAAAACCTAATGGGCCGCACAAAACTTTCTACTGGGCCGCGGGTTGAACATAGCTGACCTAGGCGTTGCATGAGCAGCGTCAAAAAAGCGACATCAGACAATAACATTTGCAAATCTCTAGGCATGTCAACACGCTCGGAATTTTGGGCTTTTCTCGTATAGCGTGTTTTATGACATTTATATTGGTTAAATTCGTATACATACAGTAGTATGCGTTGATTTGTTTTGTTATATTTATGTTGGCTGAAAGCAACCAACACTGATGTAGCAATCGGAAAATACCCAATCGACCGACCTCCATTTCTTAAAGACGAAAAACGTCAGTTTCTTTGAAGATACTATAAACGGTCCAACAATCATAACATTGCTACTGTTGCAACCTCTCCGGTGGTGTTGCGTTGATTGTGTGATTCACCACGAACGGGATGTGCGTGAAGAATAACACCATAATATATGTAGCGCGAGCAAGCAATAGTAAGAGAGATTGCGAGCATG
>Ga0210059_1003854_pt1 | contig 24133 bp, 15 predicted proteins | sample Ectturendosymbi2_FD_188042 | JGI IMG/M metagenome (GOLD analysis project Ga0210059, IMG submission 188042) | Ecteinascidia turbinata endosymbiont from Florida, USA - Sample 2 (SPAdes) (version 2) | ecosystem: Host-associated > Tunicates > Ascidians > Unclassified | place: Key West, Florida...
TTGTGGACACATTTGCTCAGTTCCACTACAAAGACAGTGCCAGCCAAGAAGGCAACGGTTGAGGTTACAAATTGCCGAAAATATAATAACCTTCTTAACAGTTACCACTTTCAACCAGTCGCAATCGAAACCACTGCTGTGTATAGTAAGTCCACCACCCCTTTTTTGAGTGGCCTCACAAACAAAGTTGTTGACTTGTATGTCTGGTGACCCCAGTGAGTGACAGTGGTTCCATCAACGCCTGTCTCTGGCTGTGGTCAGAGGGAACACTGCTAGCATATTGGCCTGTGTGCAGTTTTGATCCGACTTTGGTTGTCCCCAGCATACTGACCACAAGACTGGCTGCCACTTGCCTTCCGAATTTTTGTGCTTTCTGTAAGTTTTGTTGTCCTCTTGTGTAGTGTTACTTCACTCATTAATTAAGAGATAAACAAATATTGCATGTGCAGTACCACTACCACTGAATGATCAACAGCATATTGTGAGGACAACTGAAATTGCTGTGGTGTTTCAGTGTAAAACTGTAAATAACTCCATGATGGATTCACTACACAGCTTAAGCTCACACACTTCTACATAATTCTACAGATTAAGTTGTTTTCTAATTTACCAGGAATTAAGGAAGTGGCACAAATTAAGCCTATCTTTTTTCAGAATGACAAGCAAACGCTGCTAGAACCATGCATTTATGAAAACACATATTGAGAAGTCAATGTCTCTGGAGACAAAACTAACATTTTGTATTGTGGCACACGGCAATACGATGTGGGCACTATACAATACCACGCATTATTTTCAATATAACACACATTACCAGGGTTATCAGATATTTTCCATGGTGTTCATTCAAAACAGACCTGTTCATAATAGTAAGTAAGTAAGTGTATTGTTTTTTGCAACAAAAAAAAACAGTTCGCACAGTCAATAGGTCACACAGCATCAGTGTTCCCTCTAAGATTTTTGTTAGTCGGCTGGTGTCCAAAAAGGCCATCAAGATCAAAAGAAACTTAGGCATATTTTCCTAAAATGTGTCCATTTTAAACGAAAATACTTTTCATCAACCATTGTTGGTGAATGACCAAAAAAAATATATATATAAAATGGTCTTCACTTTTTCTAACACGTATACACGCAAGATATTCTGATAAATGAACATGCAGAGTCATCACAGAGGCAATGAATGAAATCAACTGCATGCACACTTCCTAGCCAAATGTGTGAACCTTTTCTCTCAGGGGTTGCCCTGCATACGGTCCTGCATGACTGTTCTTGTCTTTGTTGTGCACTGCTTACTTTCGCACTAAACCAGTGGTTTTCCACCTTTTTGTACTGTGACCATTGCAGCAATCCATTCTAGCCCAACAACCCCCATCTAAAACTCAAATAAAGCAAATTTAATACAGCTGCGTACACAAAATATGCACTGATGAGCCCTTTTCTTTGCTGCCGCGGTCTCTTTCTTTTGCAGGGAAAATGCGCCAAGAAGGTTGATCTACATCACATGCAGCAGGCCGGCGCCCTGGAGTTTCTTCACCATCATGAAATGCTTCTGCACAACTTGTGAAGCTTTGTACACTACAGTGCGCATGGCTCCTCAAGCGGCTGGCTCGCTTTTGCAGAGGTGGGAGAATTGACCTCCTTTTGGCACAAAAATATGAACTGCTACAGAGCAACAGTCGTCTGCTTGGATGCGAAAGGGTTATGGAAACCTGGGCAGATTTTCATTTAAGCTGGGTTTACACTTTCTTTGCCACGCTCAGCTCCTTGCGGAACTGAGCAAACAACGATAGATACCGGTTGCGACCCAGCACTCCCGTGCAACTGTATTGATCATCCAGCAGACTGCAACCTTATTAAACTCGCACTAATTCGGCCATCAACTTTAAACCACGATAAAAATTTATGAAACTTTCTAGGGGCGTCCGACGAGACAACATGATTTGCAGCTTTTTCGGTGTCCCAGCACCTTAATTTTATTTTTGCATGAAATTGTTTAATGTTTGTGTCAATAAACTCTCTCTCTCTCTCTCTCACCCCTCCAAAAATGTCATTTGACTGATTTCCCGGAAAAGAGCATAAAAGCGATTTTCAAACAACGAAGGAATTTTACTTCGTCTCTTTCCCAGACTGATTTCAGGCTAGCAGCTAAATCCTGCGTCCGAAATCTGAAAATGATTTGTAGCATACTGTCCAAAGTACGACTGAGTTAGCAGTGTGTTGGTTAGCACTATATCTGAAATAGCCTAAGCAACAAACATTCCTAGCCCACTAGCTATGCCACGAGAATAAAAACAACTACTATGTAATTAACGGCTAACGCCCAGTCGCCTACACGTGTACTCAAAATATTTTTTTACATCTGCATGCAAAGTTGTAAAAAATTCCAAAAATTAATTGAAAGTATTTGTCAGATTTAGACAGTGACACAACCACCAACAAACCTTTGTTGTTTTGTTGCTCGTAAAAATCTTCAGGTGGCTTAGATTTTTAGTGCTCATGCGGGACATACCCAAAAAGTTGGAAAAAAAAAGCTTTTTTTGCAAATACTTTAATTCTAGGTTGTATCAAAGTTGTTATAAGATTCTATGAAAACAACTAGCCTCTACGTGCGATTTCTCTTGATAAATATTGTGAAGTTCAGCGTGTTTTTGAACATTGCGCAAACGCAATCCACCATGTGCAGGAATTGTTTTTTTTTACCAAAACGCTACACTGCAATTCAGCCACGTCGCTCTTCCTCTATAATCTTAAGTAATGGCCAAACAATAGATATACAGTAACTTTTTATGTAGTAACGTTGGTCAAAGCTAATCAAATCGATATTCAAACAGGCGTCTCTAAAGTTTGCTGCACGCATAACCTAAATCAGGGGTGGGCAATTATTTTAACTCGGGTGCCACTTTGAGATGGCCGCGTTCAGCGGAGGGCCGTACCTTCTAATGGAAACAGAAGCAAGTCTCGGTTCAAGTTAATCTCAACACTGATGCTTATTTTAAGTGGGAGGAATTTTCTGATTAACATTTTTTCCCTAATTGCTTCCGCAGGCCACTGAAAGCACTATGGCGGGCCACATGTGACCCGCGACCCACTAATTGCCCATCACTGACCTAGATCATTCAATACTACATAAAATTGATAAAACTGTGAAGAAATAAATTTTGGATCCCCTGCATGTTGCAGTCATAAACTTAGCTATTTTTGTAGGCTTATCATAAACTCTTGTGTGTAACTCTATAAAGGGTGGTGTAACAACTTTACAACATCATAGCAGTGAAAATAAGAATGTGCCCGACCCCAGAACTGTTACTAAATGTATCAGTTTGACAAACCACGCAGCCTGCATGTACTCTCATATAGCCTGCCTTTCATGAGTCGAAATGTACAAAAGGCAGAGGTCGCCCAAAGCGAAAAGTGTGCAAATAGCATACTGCAGACTATTGCAGTCATGAATATGTAAAAATGAACCCGAACAGAATTTCATTAGCCTTTTGTTACAGGCCGAGATCATTGATGAGTGCCCAAATATCCCAAAAAAACATTTCAGTCAGAATAAAAACTTATGATGCACCAAACATAAGGCCTGCAGCATCCAACAATTCGCAAAGATCGGCGAAACATGTTCAAAACATTTTTAAAACCAGAACAATCAAGACATAGGGCCCTTTTGTACAACATCTGAACGTAACGACAACAGTTAACAGGTTTTGACATTTTGTGACAAACAAAAATCACAAAATGTGTCCAAAAGGTCTTTTTTAACGATGAGAAGGTTAACTTCAAGTGTCAACTGCCGGACAAGCTACAGTTTGTTATTGTTCTGGTGTAGCACCAACGATTAGTAAACATATTGTTTACACATTCTCCAACAACCGTCGCCTACATCAAAGCACTTGCAAATCATCCATGTTGGATGAGCTAAGTTATTATGTATAGTCCACTGCCTAAAAGATTTATTTGAGAAAGCAACAGCACCGTCCAGACGGAAAACAATATCCAGATATAGAAAAGCACTCTGCACAACCGTTTTGGGCCTTATTTCTCACTTAAATTTTTAGGCGTATTTGTCTTAACTGCACACATTGGTTTTATATGATATGTCAAAATCGATTGATGGAAGAATCTTCTTCCAGCTTTTCGACTATTTACACTAACTTGATGGACACATACTTTTTTTAGCCTAATTTTGCAAACTAGCACTGACACCATTAAGAATTTACTGCATGTGCAATTTAACTGTTTATTTGAAATAAGTGCGTCGTACCTATATCTCACCAAGCATATATATTAATTATAATTATCAATGATCATTGCTTCTTCCCACCGCTTGCAGGCTTGTTTACTTTCATACTTGATACATCGCAAATGATTGTGAAATTTTACCGTCAAAGTTTGTGGCCTCAGCCATTTACCAGCCACGTGATGCAACATGAGCTGAACCTGGAAGTTGATAACAGCCGTGATAAGCCGGACAAAAACCAAGTTTTACTGTCTTTCAAAGGTGCACTATACTCAAAACACAAGTTAGGTTAAAGGCCTCTATCAACGACTCAGCTTAATTTTGCCAGGCATCTTACCTCAAGTCAAATTTCACAAAATCTGTTCATTCTTTCGAAGTTCAGATATTACAAAACATGTCTGAGGTGCCAGTCCAAGTCTTTTTTGAAATTGCTTCGCATAAAGTCACACTCGCACTTCACAATTTGTGGGTGCACCCGCAGTCAAACTGTGTTCAGATTCAAAGCATTCTTATAAAATGTGAAATTCAAGAACTTCACAATGTGCCCGAACAACCCAGCAAAGTTTTTTGGGCGTGTGGCGGAAGATAGATGGCGCCACATGCAAATAAATGGTCACCGCTAGATGGTGCTCATAAGTTACAAGTCACTGTGATATTCACCACAAGCGAATTATCGTAGTTCACATATCCCTATATAATGATAGTGCAACCTAGTAGTAGTAGAGTGAACTCGTCGAAGAGCTCTATTGCTGCTGGTTGCTTTCTTGTTAGTTAATGCCCCGAATTGCCATCTTTCCCTTGTGCTTGCCTCAGTAGTTCAAGGCGATGTAGTCAACTGCAACAGGCGTGTAAAATTATAAAACGTGGCCAAAGCATTTTTACAAAATATTGAAGTCAAGAAGGTTTGTTTGCGTGACAAAAAAAAGCGTGAAAATGCACCCACAACTTTTTTATCAATCTTGCAAGTGGAAAGCTTGCAAAATGCGTCTGAACCTTACTGCAAACAGCCTCATTTTTGGACGCACAAATCATGATAATGCACCCTATGCACCCTAATTCTTTTCATAAACCTTGCAAAGCGAGAACTTCCAAAATGCGCCTGAATTTCACAGCAAACAACTTTGTTTTTGGGCGCATAAATAGGTAAAATCCACCCAGAACTTTGTTTACAAAGCTTGCAAGGCGAAAACGTCCAAACTGCGTCTGACCTTCACAGCAAACAGCTTCGTTTTTCGACGAACAAATCGTGGAATTGCGCCCACAACTTTTTCTGTAAATCTTGCAGGCAAAGAACTTCCAAAATGCGTCTGAATTTCATGGCAAACAGCTTTGTTTTTGGACGCATAAAACGGGAAAATGCGCCCACAACTGTTTTTATAAGGCTTGAAAGGCGAAAACCTCCAAAATGCGTCTGAACTTCACAGCAAACCGCTTCATTTTTGGACACACAAATCGTGGAATTGCGCCCACAACTTTTTATGCAAACCTTCCAGGCAGAGTACTTTCGAAATGCGTCTGAACTTCACGGCAAACAGCTTCGTTTTTGGACGCAAAAATCGGGAAAATGCGCCTAAAACATTTTTGTAAACGTTGGAGGCGGATAACTCAAAAAATGCATCTGAACTTCATGGCAAACAGCTTAGTTTTGAGACGCAAAAATTGGGAAAATACGCCCAGAACTTCTTTATAAACCTTGCACGCGGAGATTTCCAAAATGCATCTGAACTTACTATATGCTGTGACCTGAGAACGACTTCAATCGTGAAAATATGTCCCGCACATTATTGAAAAAATACTTGAATTGTTTTGTGAAATTTTCTCCAATGAAGGAAATTGCGTCCAAAAAATGCAAGTGCCGATTTTCAAAATTTTTGTCGCTGGCGCCCAAAAATGATGCCGAAAGTGCCGGTTTCTTTTGGCTTACAGGGAACACTGCACAGCACTGCGTATAGTATAGGCTAATGCAGAAATTTTAGCATAATTTGAAGGAAACCTCTACACAAGCAACGAACATTTGCTGGTTCATTTGTCACAAAGGATTGGTGAAAGACCATGAGGTCATCTAGTCTACCAATCCTGTAGTACAGTATTCAGTACTATCATAACTAGTCAATGAAAAGAAAAGGTGATAAAAAACGAAGACACATGATATTTACAGATGAGTGCATGCTTTTGCACACACAGTCCCCATAACGAGATAATCAATTTCACATCACAGGTGTGGAGAGAACAAACTCTGAAATTAATGTACGTTTGTTTGACAATGCAAATGTTTATATGACAAAAAACAGCAAGGTGGAAAATATCAAATGACAGACCTACGAAGAAGATTAACCCCATTATAAAGGAAGCTTTGCAATGTCTGTTAAGTATAAAATATCTAGCAAGACATAATGAAAAAATTCTGCAAATCACAAAGAATGGACAATACAAGATGAGTTTTAAACAAATTCCTTTTGTTGATTTGCACCAAGAAGCCCAGAGAGTAGGAAATTTTTGAACAGATGTTTGAAATCAAAGTAAGATCGAAACTTGATATGGTCAGGTGTTTCTGACCATACTTTGGGTCCAATGAATTTGAGGGAGCACTGCCCTTGGGAAGAGTTTACCCTGGGTAAGAGTATTTTTTTGAACATGCAAGTCTGGTGGGGTATTTATGAACTGTATGAATAGATTTGAAGTATTAGTTAAAGTGTGATGGAAGTTGGTTGTTTTCATAAGACTGCATAAACCTACCAGCAGATATTTTAAATAGATTGTTGATTGTCAGAATGTTATTTTGTATATATATTTCATCCAAAGTGGCTTTGTTGGATGTTTTCAAATATTTTACAGCTTTGTTTTGTAGATTCTCAAGAGGTTGAATAGTAGTTTTTGATGCCCTGCCCAGTTCAAGACATCATAATTTGTATCAGTGCATTATACCCAGCTCTTAATACAGGCTGGGTGGTATAATGTCTTAATTTGGATAATATCCCACATGCTTTAGAGATTTGTGTGGTTAACTTAGCAATATGTGGTTTCCAATTGAATTTGTTGTCAAAGACGATACCAATGTGTTTCATGTCATTTTTTCACAAATTTGATCACTGTTAATGGAAATATTAAATATGGCAGTATCACCTGCAGGTCTGTTTAATATAATGTAACTGGTTTTGTTGTAATTAATTGACAGTTTGTTTGCCTTCATCCAGTAGTCAATATTTTGAATTTCATCTTGAACTTTTCTTTGCAAAGTTCTAACATTGGATGCAGACACAAATGAATATCATCAGCAAACATTGCAGTATTAAATGAAGATGCTTGAGTCATATCATTTATGTATATAAGAAAGAGCAAAGGCCCAAGTACAGAACCTTGTGGAACCCCGCAAGTTATAAACATGTAGGATGATTTTGTTCACCTAATTTGGTGCATTGTTTCCTATTACTTAGGTAACTACAAAATAATTTATGTGGAGTTCCTCTAATACTATAGTGACAGAGATTCTGGAGTAAAATGTCATGATCACAACAATCAAATGCTTTGCTTAGGTCTAATAAAAGTGAACAGGTAATAAGATGTTTGTCTATATTGTTGATATATTCATCATACAGTGTTGTTATAGCTAAGTCAGTTGAATGATTAGTGTGAAAACCATATTGCCATTTGGCAATTGCATTGTTTTGTGTTAAAAAGAAGTAGACTCTTTGATATAAAAGTTTTTCAAACACTTTGGATAATGTAGGAAGAAGAGAAATGGGTCTGTAATCTGATGGGGATTGAGGATTTCGAATTTTGGGAATTGGAGTGTTACAAGCAATTTTGAGAGAGTCAGGGAAAACACCTTCATTAATACAACTGTTGAAAAGTTCAGCAAGCCATTTAGCAACAACTGTATTGGCTAGCTTGAGGAATTTGGATGGAATATCATAAGATTGACAGTTTTATTTCATTTTTAATTGTCTAACAATTTTGTTTATCTCATTTTCATCAGTGGGAGCTAGAAATATAGAGTCTTTGAAATTTATCTGATTCAAGAAGTGTTTGTATGTGACAGGGGATTTACTTATTTTGGCAGATATTGTTTTGCCTACATTTGAGAAGAATGCATTCAGTTGTTCACATTTAGACTTGGTGTTTGGTTTATTGTTTTGGGGAGTGTTTTGTTTTGAATTGTTTTTCAGTGTTATTATGTTATTAATAGGTTACCAAGTTTTTTAGCATTGCTATTGTACTTATTAAACATAGATTTAAAGTAGTTTTGTTTAGATAATTCTTTTAGATGCGTCAATTTGTTGCGATAGATTTTGTATTGTTTCAATTAAGTGTGCTTTTAATTCGTTTTTTGAACATTTTGCTCTTGGTTCCAATGGACTTTAAAGTGCCTTTAGTGAGTCAAGGCTTTTGAAATGTGTCTTGTTCGTTTCTTGATGCAAAATGGTATGGTGCATGATGGTCCAAGGTGGTATTAAAAGTTTTGACAAATTCTTCACATGTGTGGTTTATGTCTTCAATGTCAGAAGGTAGTTTAGTGATGTTTTCCTCTAGATCAAGTAGAAACTGTCCAGGATCGAAAGTTTGAGGCATCTTATTTTGGGTCTATTATTTTTGCATGCAGTGAATGTAAAGGAGAAGTTCATAAAAACAGGCAAATCATCAGATATGTCAAAAAGAGCGATGCCAACATCATTGATTATCTGTTCATCAATGATATTTGTGTAAATGTGTTCTAGCAAAGAAGGTACGCAGTTAGTTGAGAATCTGTTTGGTTTATTGATCAAAGAAACACAACCACAACTGAGCAGACAATTAATGTAGTCAGTTACGGCATTACTTGAATTATATTTAATTAAATCCAAGTTTAAATCACCTCCAATTACATAATCGTAATTTTTCTTTTGTAATTTCGTGAGATTTGATAATTCAGTTTGAAAATTTTGAATCTTTCTACTTGGGTGTCTGTAGATGACACCAATAATACAGAGTTTCTTTAACTGGGACTTTACTTCAATAAAAAGGCTTTCACAACCTTCTACTTTGAATTCAAATTAATTTCTGTGTAAAAAAATGTTGTATTGGATGTAGAGACCAACACCACCAGCATTAGTTGAAGAAGGATTATGAATGAAAGTATAGCCGGGGATTTCAATGTTGCAGAATGATACTGCTTTTAACGTAGTTTCTGGTATAGCAATGAAACTTGGAGTTAAGTTAGCCATTAGAAAAATATCATCTGATTTATGTTTGTTTTTTTGCAAGCTTCACACATTGAAATGAAAATAGGTAAGACTTTTTGATTTGTTGTTGCATTGAATGTGACCAATTTGTTTAGGAGATAAGTATCTTGTTTGATATTTTGCGTCTGGTAGAGAGAAGAGATCTAATTTATTAATGTTGCCAATGGTATTATATTCTAGAGAGTAAAAAAGTTCGTAAAAGTCTGAGTCATAGGTAGACGACAGCAAGTGCAAGTTACACATGCACAACTGTTAGCACTGCATATGATTGAGCATTAAGACCAGTTTCCATAGAAATACAGCATGCCTTTTTAGCTGTCATTGTAGTGCATTATAAATATTAGTTTCTCAAGTTAAGATTTAGTTTTTAAAACTACTCACTACACCATGCTGTAAGGAGACAATTCAGATTCAGTTCTTCATTTTATTTTTTAAAATATCACATTCATTTTTTATTTGAATGGCAGAGCTGTTGTCACTTTTTCTAGCAAAGATTCTTCCATTTGAAGTCCATATATATCTCCATTGATTGTCCTTCCTTTTCTTGTTGGCATGAAATAGCAATTGGTTGTTTTTTAGAGCGAGTTTTTCATTAAGGAAAACCCCTTTATAGCTGGGAAAGTCGCATTTTGCATCTTTCAGATTTTTTCTTGTCTTAAATAGAGCATTTCTTTTCTTCCCGGAGATGAATCTCACCATAATAGGAGGCATATCTTGTGTTTGAGTCTTCTTCTTTCTGGGTCCTAATATATGCATGACATCACTATCATCTTTATCAATACTTCCATCCACATGCTGCAATACAGATAGAACTTTCATTTCCAGTTCTTGTGGTGTTTCTTGATCATCATTCATGGCAACACCTTGGACATCAAAATTTTGCCTACTGCCATATTGCTCCAAGTCATTTATTTGATTTCCTAAATTGAGTACTTGGTTTTCAAGGCGAACATTTCGTTGTTTGAGCTTTTTATTTTCAGTTTCAAGGTTGTGCATTGCAAATTTGATTCCTTGCCTCTTCCGTCATACATGCAAGTTGTTTTTGCATGTTATTAAGTTGATGTGTAGCGTTCTTTCCACTGGCTAGAGACCGGGTCGGAAATTCCAGATCGCTACACCGATTCCTTACTGACTTACGAACCGGAGCGGAGCAACGGATCTATCTAAGGTCAAATTCTGAACCGATCCGGGGAAATCCTTCCTGTTGAGCGCAACTTAAAGGAACCTCTTTGGTTCACACAACTACTGCCTAGCACACGCTAGTCCGTACCCACACGTTACAGCAACTACAACCGATGTTTTCGAAAAGCAGAAACACACCAGCGTTACGAGTTACGACCACAACAGTTCACATGGAAGATCTCCAAGTTTCGTCACACAGCAAAGGCAATCCGCTGTACACCACGTAAAGCATGTAGAGGTGGGCTAAGCCCAACCAACGCAGTCTCGAATCAACGTACCAATATTAGGAGTGTTTCTGGACCCAGACCACCAGCGAATGCAAAAACCCAACCGAACCACGCTGTCCAAAAAAAACAAGTGACCTCGTAATCAGGATTTTTTGCATGCCGCCTTGGCTGCCAACACTCTTCTCTCCACGGCAAAACCCGCTTTGCCGCTTCCGAAGCAAATGATCATCTCGCCACTAATCACATGGCATCAGCGCTGAACTGCAGTCGCATGTGAACCTAACATGATGTGGCAAGTGTTTGAGATCCTCCATGTTAGTAATCAGGACATCCATGTTCTCAGACATTTCTTTACAATGATTGCATGCAGCTCCATGACCTTTGCTTCTTGCTTGTTTTGATGTGCTATATCACGTCTTGGCCTGGATCATATAAATCTGTGATGAGCTTTAATCTACAATCCTTGTTTACCTTCAGTCAATTGATGGTGCCAGCTCACTCTTGTATTCAGTCCACTCATTTGTTCTAGCAGCAACAGCAGTAAATCAGAAATTAGCAACAGCACCTTATTCAAATAGAATGCCTCAACGGTTTCATCAATGCTGTCCGATTACCTTGCCGCCAAATAAAAAAAACAGTTTTGTCAAGTAGTCAGAAACCCACCTGTGCAATAGGCCACTCATAACAGACCACATTCATAACAGACCTGTTCATAACAGACAACATTCATAACAGATCTGTTCCTAGCAAACCATGTTCATAACACACCACCTTCATAAGACTTATTGTGAACATCATCTATTAAGAACGTGTCTGTTATGAACAAGTTCTAATGGTCTGTTATCAACGTGGTCTGTTATGAATGTGGTCTGTTTCGAATGGTCTGTTATGAACAGGTCTGTTTTGATTTTCCATAGCTTATGGCAAAAATCTTACAAAAACCTGGTCGAAATGACAGTTTTTGAATAATTTATGGCCAAATCTACAAAGAATTTTAGAGCCATAAGCATTTAGGACACAAACAGTTAGAAATGGATATTTTTTGGCTGAAAACATCTGGTTTTGCCAAAGAAGCAAGTTTTGACCATAAAACTGCATTTTTTGCTATGAACATAAAAATACATGGAATAACTTGTCTTTCTTTGTCTTAATAAAACTTATGAGCATAATATTAAGCACTACATAAACACTATTGTTGTTATTATTATTTGCTGCAAATGCAATGCATGGTCCATATCATAAGAAAAACGATAATCGAATAACGCAAACACATAAAAGTGGTTAGCCATTGCGCATCACACTAACAGAGTAAGTGTTAGCGCACAATCAACATTGTGAGGATCAAAAAACTTCCTCATCACCCAACTATGACATCATTCACTAATCATCATACAAGGATTTGATAGTGGGAAAGAAATGAAGACATTCTAACATAAAATTTCCAGGTAAACAGTGAATAGAAAAAAACAGCAAATTGGATGAGGGTGCTCAGCAGTGCACAGATGCATGTAAATGTTTAAACAATCCAAGTTTTAAAGTTTTGCAACACATTTAGCATGATGCTGACAACCAATTTTTTACTGAATTTATAGCAGGATTTAAAAGTTATGCATGAAAGGAAACAGTTGGAATAGGACAAGATAAACGCTACTACAGAATGTCCGGTTAGGGATAATGGATAACAATTGTCCAATATGGTTCAATAACACCAATAAACAAAAGCAATAGTAACATCACATACAGAAACAGGACGAAGACATTATGAAGATGCAATACAGGAGCAATGGTTGAAGAGTTGAAGTATGTACAGATGACCAGGTAAAGCATGCACATTTTATGTGAAGGAAGCAAGCAGCAGTAAGGGTTATGAGGCAGAGAGCAATGCATTGAAACACAACATTGCAATGCAGAAGCAAGTAACTTCAGTAAAAAAGTAAATAACAAGGATAGAAAAACAATTTTCATCAACACAAATCAGGAAAAATAATGCAATTACACATGGTCCATAATAGGGTGAGTACCATCAATGAATATATGTTCCACCAGAGACATGGTGTCACGAGATGAGGTTGAAAAAATATGGGTGTAAACAGATTACAACATGTTTAGCAGCAAACATTAATCCAACAATTGTTGGGTACATGAAAAACAAAATAACTTTAGTTAATGAGCTGAGTATTTAGTTCTAGAAAAGATAATATTTTATTCATAATGTCATTCAGACTTGCGTAATCGTCATCGTCAATCGTAATCGATTACAGTCTTTTGAGTAATCGTAATCGATTGAAATGACCAAAAATGAAATGTAATCGTAATCGATTACATTGCCAATTTAATCGTAATCGACGATTATGTTCACGATTAAACTTGGATATCTTCACCCTACATCACTGTGCGCTGAGCCGCGGTTGTGGTGGCTGGGTTTCCTCCTTTAATATCGTTTGTTATGGTTATGTTTCAGGGGAGGCTATTTCCCCGTGTGTGCGTTAAATCCAGGTAGTCCAGCGTCAAGCACAGCGTTTGTAGCTACCCCTCTTATTGACCGGAAGAAGTAACGTAGGGAGTCTTGTGAGACGAAGCAACAAAAAGAAGAACTTCACTTAAAATCACGTTGACACTTCGAATAACAGAATAGTGGGACATTACGAGCAAAGGTGTTGGTTTTATTTATATATACTGTATTCAGAGTGAACTTATGAATTTAAGTTCTGGAGTAGACTAATTGTATAATTAGTACGGTAATTTATATACACTAAATTAATTATTTTTCAGAGGAATAAAGTACTTTAATCAAAGTCGAAAGTACTTTTCCATAACTAGCATTTAGCCCGTGATTCACCAGATATTGCTAAAAAAATCAAAGAAACCAGTGAGGTTTTGTTGAGTATTGACGTTTGGTCCAACAGACAGATGCGCAGCTATATTGGCGTCACTGTTCATTTAATTTTAAATTAAAAGCTGCACAATGCTATGCTGGCTTGGAGACGATCTTTAACCCTCTGTTAGGAGAAATAGTCAGGAATTTCAAAATTTTTAATAAACGAATTTTCAGCGTTGCTGGACGAATGCTCAGCTTGATAGATGTCGTTTCACTGTTAAAGCTTTGAAGTCTTGATGTTCATCAGCTGTAACAAAGATTTCAAACGTTGCTCATTTTTGTTTAATTAATATTTAAAGTGTTTGCTGCAGTGGAGTAACTGGATTAACTGCAGGGATAAGGGGCGATTTTGACTCACCTGGCCAGCTAAATGCAATAAACATGACCCCACGTAGCTTATATTTCGAGTTAAGTATTCTTTTGGTTTTCAGTAAGTTGTCGTCTTTCTTGCATTTTTCGGAGATTTTCCATTTATTGGGGGTTTTTGTATAAGCATCCACACCCAGGTTCACCATTAATTTTCAAGTTTGTTTTCGGAGTATTGACTTGTAGGTCACCTACAAAGTTCAGTTGGCCTTTTTCAGCTTAGTTTCTCCTCTAGTAACGCCACTGATTCGTGGACAGAACGAACATATCATTAAACAATTGTTGTAATTATATTCCGGTGCTTCATCCTCACAGATTAGTTATTTCCTTTATTGCATTCATTAATATCGTACGTTGTCTGAAAATATGCTTACATCAAACCATGCAAAATGTGTTTGCTTTTGTTCTGAAGATGTATCACTATAAATGTAATCGCGATTGCAATCGTGATTACTTTCAATATAATCGATTACGTGATTTTGTTTATTCGTTATTGTAATCGAGCAGGTGGCAAGTAATCGTAATCGATTACATTTCTGCTGTAATCACCCCGTGTCTGATGTCATTACTTATTTAAACCAAGATTTGACGGTTAGTGTTTTACTAGTTATATACAGCCTCTACTCCTGTAGGTATAATGTAAAGAACAGATGTCCGTCAGTGCGAATATCATGAACAGATGTGTGATGACATAACCTGAGTGAAAAAAAGATATCTTGTTGCACAATGAATAAAGGTAAAAATACTACAGAAAAGAATAATTCTTGTCATTTTCAGTTTAACACAGTTTTATCCCAAACACGTAATGCTAGAAAATAACAATCCACAATGTTTCCATTTTTGTATATTTTCATAATTGTTCAAACCTAAATATCGGTCCCTCTGGAGCTTGATATCAAGAGTGGAATGATCTTATTGCAAGAGGGATGGTGGCTGAAAATAAACATAGCCTAGCAACAAATAATATTTTTACTAATGTTGTGGTGTCATTACTCACTTCAAAATACTGGTTTTCACCAATCTGCTTACGTCATATCCGCAAGCAAGATCCGCTACTGACGGATATCCGTCTTCTACAAGGCACCCGACTGCTGTAGATAAGTCAAATGTTTTGAAATCTGACCCACAGGCATAGTAGGAAATTGCTTCAAGAACACTGAATATGCACCAAATATAGATTTTAACAGAATCCCAAGAAAAAATACACACTCGCACATAATTTTAAAGCTTCTAAGTCCAAATTATGACTATGAATCCATGAACATCAAGGTTACAATTAAAACAACGATTTCTAATCATAGAAAAGCGATCACGCTTTCGCGGTTGGCTGAAAAAAACGCCAAAAGAAAAAGGGAGGAAATGTGCTACAGGAACACTGAATATGCACCCAATATTGATTTTAATAGAATCTCAACAGAAAATACACACTCGCACATAATTTTGAAGCTTCAAAGTCAAACTTATTACTATGATTCCATGAACATCAAGGTTACAATTAAAACAACGATTTCTAATAATGGAAACGAGACCGCGATGATTTTTAAACAAATATGTGGTGCTGTTATCACCAGCTATCCAATAAACATCTTTTCAATGGCTACACTTTTTACGAAAGTTATCAAAATCGTTGATCAACGTGACCGACTTCTACGCTACCCTAGGCTTTTCAGCAAAATTTTCAAGTATGGAACTCCTTAAATAACGGCAAATATCTTATCAACCCATCAACCCAACGCGACCGCGAAGATTTTGAAACGAATATTTTATGCTGATATCACCAACTATCCAATCAAATTCTTTTCAACGGGTACACTTTTTACGACTGTTATCAAAATCATTGATCAACATGACCGACGTCTATGCTACCCTAGTCACTGCAGCAAAGTTTTTCAAGAATCGAACGCACTTGAACAACAGAAAATTTCTCATCAACCGAAGGCGACCGCAATGTTTTTTAAACAAATATCAGATGCTGATATCACCAGCTATCCAATGAAATTATTTTCAACGGCTACACTTTTTACGAATGTTATCAAAATCATCGATCAACATGACCGATTTCTACGCAACCCTAGACATTGCACCAAAGTTTTTCAAGAATCGAAAGCACTTCAACAACAGCAGATTTCTCATAATGTGGTACAAAAACACTGAAAATGCACCAAATATTGATTTCATTCGAATCCCAAGACAAAATACACACTCGCACATAATTTTAAAGATTCAAAGCCCAAATTATTACTATGATTCCGTGAACATCAAGATTGCAATGAAAACAACGATTTTCAATAATAAAAACGGGACCGCGTAAACCAATATGTGATTGTGTTTTCACCAGCTATCCAATAAACATTTTTTCAATGGGTACACTTTTTATGAATACAGTGCATCCTCGATTATACAGCCATGTTGGGCAACCTTTTTCCAAAATCTTGCCCGGATAAGCATTTGGCCGGATAAGAAAAGTATCTATCGTAGGGTGCCCACCGTCCATCACCTACACCACACTTAAAAGAACCTAAAGAAAAAAGAACGAAAAAAGTTTTTTTTCCACTGTACAACGTGTAGATTTTAGACTAAATAATTGAATGTACCTCCCTGTTGAACCCGGCCGGTTAATCGAGGGGCCGGTTAATTGGGTGCCGGAAAATCGAGGATGCACTGTATTGTCAAAATAATTCATCAACATGACGGACGTCTTCGCTACCGTAGACATTGCAGCAAAGTTTTTCAAGAATCGAACGCACTTCAACAACAGCAAACGATGTTTTTTAAACGAATATCAGATCCTGGTGTCACCAGCTATCCAATACAATTCTTTTCAACGGGTACACTTTTTACGAAAGTTATCAAAATTATCGATCAATATGACAAACGTTTACGCTACCCCAGACCTTGCAGCAAAGTTTTTCAAGAATCGAACGCACTTACAACAGCAGATTTCTCATCAACCTAACGCGATCGCGATGTTTTTTAAACGAATATGTTATGCTGATGTCACCAGCTGCCCAATAAACGTCACGTGCAAACCCAAAAGTTTTGACTTCTCAAAAATGTGGGCAAAATACCTAATAATCGGGCAAAGAAGCTTTGACATTTCAAGCAATATCAATGAAATTCTACTTCATTGTTATTGAGTTTGTAAATGAAAATGTATTATGTCATTGGAAACACTTTAAAACAGTGGTTCTTAATCTTTTCTCCACCACGCCCCACCTAAGTATTTTTTTGTTTCACGTCCCCTTTGTTTAAATAAGTTGTAAAAGCAAATGTATTTCTTGGTGAATTTGTTTTAATTTTAGTTTAAGTTTTGTGACACAGACGAAGTCCGTATAATACAAACAAACACTGTCCGCACAACGCAGGTTGATCAAAACGTACAGAACAGAACGTTTTGCAGCGGCGTTGGAGGCCGAATCACAGAGTTTCAGACGCATTTTTAAAAGATGTTTTCCAACAGCGTTGGTACCAGAACCACATGATTACAAACACATTCTTAACACTATTGTTCGCTAACCCGTAACACTTGGTACAACACTATCGCAAAGAAGGACGCTAGTTCATAAACTGGTCGAGGCTAGGTAAAGCACAACACTGCAATGTTGGAGCACTCAGTCACAAAGTAGCATGCGATTGTAGTCAGGGCCTACGAGAGGGGGGTACGAGAGGTACATTGTACCCGGGCCCGGTAGGTTCAGGGGCCAGGGAGGATGACAGTGCGCACGCTAAGATTTTCTGTAATTAAGCCCAAGTTGATGGTCGCTTTCTCCATCTGCAGCGCTGGTAGTTTTAACCAGTTTCCCCTCTAAAATCTTCACAAATCCTAAATTAAATTTTTCAATTAAAACTTGCCCAAGCTTTTGGCTGGTATATTTGCTTTTGTTGTAGTCTTCCTTTACGTTGCAATAATTTGTGGCTATTACCTTATACAATCAAATAACGTTGAGCAGAGTTTATTTACAGCGTATCGTCAATAGATTCCACGCCGTAAAGCTGTAATAAGCCGTATGTGAGAAGTGTGTTGTCGCTTGTCACAGAAACTCGGGTGTTTAACAAGAACCAGCGCCACATTTTACTGCCAGAAGATGCATTGCACATAGACCCGTCTACTATTAGAAAAACGCAGTTCTTTGCCAAAGTTGTTCAGCCTGTTTGATACACCACAGTCAACAGCATGAAGTTAAATTCGGCGCTCTACCGTTTTCCAAGGTACGCTTACTGACAGTTCACACATTTTCGTAATAATTGCGCAAACATGTGGGGGTTACTTCACGTAATTGTAACTATCGAGCACTGCCATTTGTATTCAGGGCTCTCACAAACGCAACTCCGAAAATCCCTAGAACAGTACCAATAAATCCCTAAACCTGTGGTGGTGAAGCATAAAATCGGAGCGCCATTATAAGTGTTCAAAATACATGTAGAACCAAACATGATTGGCAAAATAAACTGAAATTATTCATTTTAAACATTTTCAAACTTTTCCGAAAATCACTAAATCGGTCAAAAGTTTTCTACTAGTGTACACGTTTGCCTGGTACAAAAACTACCATTGAAGAGTTACTGACAATGAAGCAACCTGCTAAATCCAAGCATGATGCAAATGGATCATTATCTTGTTTGAAGTCATTTGTCTGTGTATTTATGTCAGCTGTGTGGTTCAAAAATCTAAGCAGAAGAGACATCTGGATGTAAGGTATCCATGACTTCAAGCCTCAAGGACGTTTTCCAAATCTATATATTTGCTTAACAATTTTGCTCACAATTCCAGCCACTCTGGCATCTGCAGAGAGATATTTAGTAAGTTTAAATCAAAAATTATTTGAGAGCAACCAGCGGTCAATCCCATGTGATGTATCTTGCCAGATTTTGTATTGAATCTAAACTTGCACAAGAACTAGAATATGATGATACTATCAAAACCTTTCTAAGAAGGCACGAAAAGGTTTATGAGGCAATCATGGCATTTGCACCTATTTCTGAAAGTGTAAATTGTTTGCAAAATTATTTCAGACTGAACTTGGCAGGATTTGATTTGAGGATTTTAAGAATTGGAATGCAACTGCGCATGCAAGAAACGTCTGACGCGTGAATAAGACTAGGATCCGTTAAAATATTTCAAATGGTGCATATCTTGAAAAATAGGAAGTCCTGCTTCCTTCTTTTTTCAAAAATCTCGAGGAGATACTTGTTTTTACTTCCTATACTGAACCAAACTGAACGTGTTTTGAGGATTTGTTTAAATAACTTGATACGTACAGTAAAAAGCTATGATTTTTGCTTCATACTAGGACGATATTTTTCTGAGTGAGAACTAATTGAAACATTACGAAGCTAATAACTTGCAATGTGTTACTCGTATAGGCCAAGCAAAAGCTCTACGGTTTTGTGTAGGCTTTCGAAGAAACAGCCGACTGAGTTCTGATTTCATCTTTCCGCGATGATTCAAACTTGCAGATATCTGTATTCAAGTAACGTCACTACACACTTGAAAGAAGCAAAGAATCAATCGCAAATTTTTAATAGGAAATCGATGTCATCCATAACACTACGCATCGTCAGTCCTTACATCTTGTTCAAAGAGTATAACCCAGTTACAGAAAAAATATTCAAATTTGAAATTTGTTGAAAAGCGTGTGAGGTTATATTTGTTAAGATCAACTAACATGTTACGGCCAGAGCCGGATTAAATGAACGCGAGGCCACATGCAAAGTCGTCACCGCGAGGTGCCTAAGTGCATTGCGCAAATTTTTACCTTTTCACCTGCCATCGTTTCAACTTTGCAGCAGCATTGGTCGAAAACGTCAAAACTAATGCGATTTGTCAGCTTACATTTCAGGCCCGTAGTCACGGGGGAATTCTGGGGCAGTTCCCCCCAAATTTGTTGCGCCCAGAAAACATTTTTTAAGCATAAAAGAAATACAAAAATCTTGCCCCTTATAATATGTGTTTTTTCCGTGCCCCAGCGTTCGTTGTCTTGAATGGTACACCTGGCGCAATGAACTCAATACTCCAAAATAAATCTGTCTATCTATCAGCTAAGCGCGACCTTCTCAAAGTGGCCCTTGTGCCAAATTAATTCAATGACGCACACACGCAGTGGTGGGTTTAGGGTTGGGGGGCCCGAGGCAAGACTAAAATAGGGGCCCCTCTGATGACCTCATCATACACAGCCAACCGTGATAAGCACTTTTGATCAAGCCTAAGATGCATCCACTCAAGGATACGTTCCTGAGATTTCGGCATGACTGACATAGCAGAAGGGGAAAATGCAAAAAGGTGCTCATGATACACAACTTTGAAACACTGAAAGTTGGGAAGACAAGGCTGGCAACATATAAGAGTTAGGCAACAGCAAGTTGGCATTTTTCCCACTTCTTTATTTTTGCGCCCCATTTTCTGCATTCACCATCAATAAACTACAAAGTTCACACCTTTGAAACTATCACACTATCCCCCTTTGATAAAATGCTTGGTAGTTGGTATCCTGAATTTGTTCACATTCATGCCTTTATGGAAATCAATGAAACTACAAGTAACAACAAAAAAGATTTAAAACACAAAATTTGTTTTAAATTTCATCCTTTTAACTACAGAAACATAGCATACAAAAGCATCCAATCTGAGAATTGTTTTGAAAAGCTGTGAGGCTGGATGAGCCAAGGTTGCCCTCTTTTTGCATCGTCACTAGTTGTTTGAAAAATATGCAAAACTAGGAAATAATTCATCATATACCTTATCGGAAACATTTTCTACTGCAGCAAGTAGCCTACACAATTGATTAAATCTGTGCCAAGAAAAACGGTTCAAGCTATACTGGCTAAGAGCTGGCAAAAAAATTTAACATCACCCACCAAGTCTACCTTCAACCAACCATTTACTAGTCAAGCTTCAAATAACCTGCGACTTCAAGCATAGGCTAAATTCAGACCACCTAAAATACCTGAAATATCTGTAGACAAAATGACTAGACCTTCTCATAATACTCAAAAAATGCCATTTCTGCCATCTGATAGGAAGCATGAATGTAGCCTTGCTTATTAACAGTCTTTGCAGCACAACAGCAAAATACAAAATTGCTCTGTAAACTAAGAACAAAATATCCGATAAATTGAAAGATATAGTGTTGTCCCTGCTGCAACAATTTTGCATGTTGTCCTACTTTCTGATGGAAATGTCCACTAAGGTACAGCATCACAAGAAATGAGAAATTTGTCTAACGCTTTCAACCCAGAGACATAAAAAAGACTACTTTCTGTTCAACTGTGGCATTTTCATAGAATTATCAATATACCAAATACTTCAATCTCTAAAAATCATCAGTTGGTCTAAAATTATCATTTGGTACAAAAAGTTATCATCTGGTATAACTATTTGCTCTTATTTGATAGGGTCTTTTCAGAACTCTATGGAATAAATTTTAACCCACAATTATTTTAGGTGTAGAAGTTGGTTTAAACTTTTCTTTATTTGCTCATTGGAGATTGTGGTGGGGTCCTTTCGAAAGGATGGTACTTACACATTACAGTTGCTGTTGGCGGCCCTTTGAAAGCATAGTACTTCCACGTTAAAGCTGTTGTTTGGGTCCACTTTGAAAGCATAGTGCTTGCACATTTCAGTTGCTGTTGGTGGCCACTTTGAAAGGAGGGCACTTACACATTACAATTGCTGTTGGAGGCCCGTTTGAAAGCAGGGCACTTACACATTACCATTGTTGTTGGGGACCCCTTTGAAAGCAACGCTGTACACATCACAATTGCTGGTGTGAGCTTCTTTGAAAGCAAGGAATTGTACATTACAGTTGCGTTTGCGAGCCCCATTGAAAGCAAGGTACTTGCACATTACAATTGGTATTTGGGCCCCTTTGAAAAGCATAGTACATGCGCATTGCAGTTGTTACTGGGGGCCCCTTTGAAAGCAAGGTACTTGCATATTGCAATGGCTGTTGGGGGCCTCTTTGAAAGCAAGGAATGTTACATTACAGCTGCTGTTGGAGGCCCCTTTGAAAGCAAGGTACTTACATAATACAATGGCTGTTGGGGCCCCTGTGAAAGCAAGGTACTAACACATTACGATTGCTGTTGGGGCCCCTGTGACAGCAAGGTGCTTACACATTACAGTTGCTGTTGGGGGCCCTTTAAAAGCAGTGTACTTACACATTACATTTTCTTTTAGGGGCCCCTTGAATGAAGTTTAAAAGCAGAGTACTTACACATTTCAGTGGCTTTTGGGGCTCCTTTGAAAGCAGATTACCTTCAGACGTTCAAATTGCCGTTGCTTTTGGGGGGCCCTTTGAAAGCAAAGTACCTGCACATTGCAGTTTCTGTTGGGGGGCCTTTGAAAGCAGAGTACTTATATACTCATGATCTGCTTTGTAGTATATTATATGAGTGAATAAGAAGTTTTTTACCAAAAATAGGGAAAATTTAAATATCATCTGTATTGTACAGTTCATACATTCTGCGTCTGCATCCCTTTATCTGGTAGATCCATTAGGCAGTAAAGAACAAGATACTGTGCAAGCAGATAACAGTTGGAGGTGTGAGAAAATATTGTTGAACTGTGAAAAACCCGCTTTATTACTCATTTCGCATTTTCTTCTGTTGTTCAGACGATTCATGATTAAAAGACCATCCGGAGAGCAATTGAAAAAAGTGTAATCAAAAGATGTGCAGCATTGTCTTCAGCAGGACGGTTACAACTGTGCGGTTTACGTCATAAAAGTCAGTGCACAAACCATGAACGGAATGCTTTGCAATATTGTTTTGTTTCATTTGTTCAAAAGTCAAACCGAAAGGCTATGAACAGGCAATACAAATATTGAATATATTTTTCAACAGTTCGCATCAGAAATCTTTAAACAACTGCCAGAGCCGTCAGCCAATATCAACTTTTGCAATAAGCAATGCACATTGCAAATAGCTCGAGTGGATTTGGCAAATGAGATTTTAACTACATCAGGTTAGTAAGGCACAGGACATTCGGCCTAAAAGCCGCATACTAAACAGCTGCAAAAAACGTTTTTTTGCAGGGCAAAACGTGTAATAGTTGTTTTGTTGTGCCTTAGAAATAACTTTCAAACTCAAGCTGACTTGATACAAAGATCAACTTTTGAAGATCTCTTTTTCATTTCATTCAGAGGACATGAGCGAACGCTGCTGCCAGTGCCGAAAAAAGCATCAAAACAAGACCAACAATGGGTAGGCAACACGTTACGCTAATGAAACGGGCTAGCGGATTTAGTGTGAAACATTATAAAAATCTGTTGAATTTTGATTTTTTGGAACAGATTGGATGTGACATATGTAACCGATGGTTTCATGAAACTTGTCTTAAAATGAACGAAAAAGACGTTAACGACGCTAAGGAAACGTCTGATTGGAAATGTTCAGTATGTAAGCCGATGTAGCGTGGTATGTCGCAAGAAAAACTATGGTCAGTTAATCGTCTCCAGCAAAGCGCCGAGAGAAGGGCGTTGGAGATAAAAGAAAAGATGGAGGAAGACAAAGGCTAAGCTTGACTATCAGGTGGTCCTATTCAGGGTGCTCTGTAACAACAAACTCGCCAGCATTCTTTTGAGAACGGCAACAGAGTCAGCAGTGGGCATTTTGGCGCTATGCACTCCATGAAACACAGAGTCAACTGGACGTAAATTCCACATCGAATAATGAAATGGATGGAGCCAAAAATTATAAAAACGTCCCTGCAAAGTTCATGTGTCTATGAAGCATTTTGATAACTTTCGTGAAAAGTGTGGTGAATCTATGATTGCCTAGTCACGTTTTGTTCATTCTATATAGCGTTTTTGATGGCACTGTATAACTGCAGTGGTGTTGTAGTGCCACGACGGAGTTTGCACAATGTCTGGTATGATTTGACCCAGTTTGCGTTGTGTTCCGGCTTTGTTACCTGTAGCTCTTCTGGACGCTGTGCGCCTGGTACGAAGGCTAAAGTACGGACAAGGTCTTCGTAACACCCGGCCGAGAGTTCAGCACTAGACATAGACTTACCAGCACCGAAACC
>Ga0210059_1003855_pt1 | contig 24131 bp, 20 predicted proteins | sample Ectturendosymbi2_FD_188042 | JGI IMG/M metagenome (GOLD analysis project Ga0210059, IMG submission 188042) | Ecteinascidia turbinata endosymbiont from Florida, USA - Sample 2 (SPAdes) (version 2) | ecosystem: Host-associated > Tunicates > Ascidians > Unclassified | place: Key West, Florida...
CGTCCGCGGTTTCGAACGTCTGCCTCAGCAACGACAGCGCGTCCGGAGTCGCTGGACCGGAAGTAGCGCCACTAACTTCCGGCGCAAGTTGCGCCGCATTCGAATTGAGCCGGCGCGACGTACCGGCCAGGCTATTGGATAACCTGCGCTTTTTGAAGGGGTAAACCGCTGCTGAGGCCGGCAATTCAAAGTCGCTTGTTTCCGACAGATGGCTTCTTTCAAACGACGGAGGCGAACTCTGCTCGGCGCTCAAGTTGCTGCTCGTTTCATCGTCAGTGGCACTGAACCGGGGGCGTGTTCGTTTTCGACGGCGATGCGACAATACAGGCAACCCGTCGTCCAGCGGTGGTCTGTCGTTGCGTTGTGGTAAGACCAGAGGCCTGACTACAACTTTGTCCAAGCGTCGGCCGCTGACGCCGGCGCTCAAGCGCAAGTTCTGATTGGTCGCGTCGCTGCTGCTGCTGCTGCTAAGTCGGACTTGCGGCGAAAATGAGGGGTTGGGAGAAACATCAACGGGGCTCTTTTCCGGTTTCCGCTGCGGGGGCGCCCTTAAGTTATTCGGCGGCAACACACAGGCGGATTGGGTTTGGTTAGGAGGTGTGACAGAGGAATGCGGTGATGCGGTGCTTCGCTCATTTCCGGCAGGGATCGTGGAGCCTTCACCGTCACTTTCCTCCACAATCATCAGCTTGCCAGGAGACGTCATGCCGACGGACGAGTCAGGGGAGAAAAGACACTCGGGACCCGGCCTCGACTTTCGCGGGGGCGTCTGGAGAAGGACGGGGCTGGGAGAAGGGCCGCTGGTCGCCCCTGGCAACGTTTCCTGCACGCTCTCGGGGACAAGCGAGCTTGGCCTCGGCGCACGTTGCTCGGCAACTGCTGGTGGCGACCGACCGAGACAGTTGCCTGCCGCAGTGTCGTCTTCAACAACCAGGGGCACTTGCCCGCCGCTGGCGGTCGCTGAACTTCCGGACGGCGGAACGTTAGGTGGCGAAGTAGGACGCAGGGCCTGTTCCTGGTCGGGGCAACCGTTCGCCTGATCGTGTGGCGAGCTGCTAAGTTCTTTCGAAGCACCGCTTGCTTTAATTCCAGCACGTCTGCGGCGCATCAATGGCTTCGACTTTGCAGCGGCGGCCGAATGCGATGGTCTTTCGGCAACGGCTGAATCGGTGTAATCGAACAAGTCAAACAAACCAGAAACTTTTCTCGCCAACGAAGACGGACCGCCGGCCGGTGCTGCCAGTGAACTCGAGACCGTTTCTGAGTCGGATGCGTTGTTTGAACTTTCGTCTGAAAGTCGTTCGCTCGAAACTTGGCCGGGAGGACTGGCGTTGTTGCGGCTGAGGAAGTCGCTCACCTGCTGTTTCACCTTCGCGGTAGCGGTAAAGAGCAGGTTTTCGGTCGTCGCTTCGTCAGCTCTGGTGACGACAGGCGAAGACGATTCCGTGTCAGAGTCGTCACTGATGACAATGATCTCCGGCTTGTTCGGTACAAAGAGAATGTCATCGTCGTCGTCACCAGCAGTTGGGGGCTCGTCGGCAACTTCATCATCAGCAGCAACTACTGGCGATGCACCTCCCACAGACGGGGTCAGCGATCCAACCGATTCGGACGAATCAATGACAAGCACGCCATCTTCCGCTGCACTGGACGTTTCGACGTCATCGCGCGTCGTGACGTCACCCGCCGCAGACGCGGGGCTCGCAGGCCTTGATCCAGCGCCGACGTCAGCGTGGTCAACTTCTTCTTTGCTGTGCGCTTCGGCGATTTCCGGTGTTGCCGCCGCCGCTGCTGCCGACGTTTGAACGGGCTGGTTTTCCGCAGCGGATATTGCGGACGTCGACGAAACGACAAGAGTCGTTTCTGTGCCGGGCGTGCTTGGTTTCGAAACTTCTTCTTCGGCCACTTGTTCGAACCGCGAGGCTGCTTGCTCGGCTTCCGAAGGCGCCGGTGGTGCGTGAACAAGCGCTTGCTCGAGCCCTGGAGCGTTCAGTGCGGAATCAGTCGCACTTTCCTGTGTGGCCACGTCGCTGCAAGGTTCAGAGGTAGAAGTTGCGTTGCGTTCAGCAAAAATATCGTCATCGCTTCGTTCCTCCGGACTTTGACCGGCTTGTCCGCGCGGAGAGCCAGCATCGCTGTCGCCGTTTGCCTTCTGGTCGGGTAAAAGACGTGGCGAGCCAGGTTTGGTGACAAGCTCACTGTCCTCGCCGCCCTGTTGAACTGTATCAGCGATAGCTGCCGGTTGCGGATCGATGAGGTTTTCTTCAGGTCGGGGGGGTTCGGTCAGCGGCGTATCAGGGGCGACGTCGTCACCGGCGCTTTCAACAGAGTCGCCGTTGCCAGGTGACGGCTGAGGTTCTACCGGCGAGCAATCACCGGCGATTGTCAGCTCCTGGGCAGCAAGCTCGTCAGCTGTGGTCGGTTGTTTTTCACGAATAAACTCGACAGTGTACAGCGTCCCGTCGAAAGGCCAGAAGCAAAAGCAGCACCTGCGGTCGGCCACGAGCATGTTAACGTACCTTTTGGCCTGCACGCTGCCCGACCTCAAACGCGGGTCTGGGACTTCCAAGTGCTTGCTCTCGCACAGGCACTGCGGGCAGGACATCGGCTTCGAATCGCGCTCCTGTCTGGCGTTCTTGGCAATCGCCAGCTGCTTCGGTTTGGACCAGAAGTCCGGTGCTTCCGGCCGACTTGGGGCTTCCTTGGGTCCCGGTGGGGCACTGGCGACGACTGAGGCGGCGGCCGGCCTTTCATGGGCGAGGCCAATTTGCCCGTGGTGGGAGCCGAGCCTGCGTGCGAGCCGGGGGTCTACTGGTTTTTGGCTGCGCCGTTTCTCAACGACAGCAGCCGGGCCAGTTACGGGCCTGTCTCCCCCGGCTTGCCTCTCGCTTGCGACTGCAGGCTGGCTTTCGCGTCTGCGTCGTGGGTCGCGCGGTCGGCCGCTCGCAAGTGTTGACGGCGTTGGTCTCGCCCCACAGTCCGCGGAACGCGCCAGACTGGGTTCAGAAACAATCTCTCTGGTCGCAACTCTCGTCCGGTCTGGTTCCAATGGGGGTGAAGTGAGGTCTGAGGTGGCGGGGGGGCTGGTGTCGTCGTCGTCGTCAGGCGGAAGGGACGTTGTAGGAGACAAAGGCCCAGTCTCCAGCGACGAGAAGTCAATGTTTCCGATTCCGGATAAGTCCGGTTCTTTGTCGAAGACGACGACGAAACTAGGTTCAACTGCAACAGAAAAACATCATTTTATGGAGTGCACTGGTTATACATCGCAGGTTGAAAGGTAACTGCGTACATGGGCGTCCGCAGGGGGGGAGGCAAAACGGGCATTTGCCTCCCCCTGGAAATTGGGACTAAGAACTAAAAATTTTTAGTAAATGTAAAGGCAGTAGGTTTGATCCGATTACTTGATTTAATTTTTGCAATAACAGTTTGTTTTCCGGCATGACATTGACTGCACAACAGCCAGGTTCACTGCTCTGGGTGTCATGCAGTTTGCAGTTCACTGTGGCCTCTCCTTTGCCTGCAAAGGGAAGTTGCCAAACTTGCGAGTTGATTGTTCTGCTGTTGTCCTTTATTGCGTAACAATAATATGGCCACAAATCTTCAGAGGTTCGCTTCAAGTTATGGCAGCAGGCCTTTTGCCGATTGTGACTGTCGAACACAGACATAATGTGCCTGAGTGAATAGCTTTAAATACGCTTGCTCAAACTTCTTTTCACGCAGTATGAAACAAGGGTCGGCAACCTAAGGCCCGCCCAGCAAAATCATCCGGCCCGAAACCCCTTTACCAAATGGTAGTGAATGCATATGGTCAGCCTAGTGGTATTATATTTTATGAATCTGCCCTCCTTCCGCACTGTACTATGAATGTGCTCTATGTCGCATTTTGGGCTTTCGTTACGAAGTGTGAAAATCAGGAGTTAATCTGATTTGTAACTTTCCATAAATCCCCAAGATTTAGCAACAGCAAAGGGAACGGAATTGTTGGTCGAAGATTAGTAGCCCCCCCCATACCTTGCAGAGTTTGTTTTTGGCTCGCAACTCGGGAAAGGTTGCCGACCCCGCGCATAAAACTACGGGGCTTGTAGATATGTCCATGCAGGCTTATAGGAATACTTCTTAATCGCTGAAGTTTGGTTGTCACTTCTGAAATTTAGGCCTTTTGGAGTAGAACGGGGCGAAGCGTTTTGTGAACGTCCATTTGCATTGCATCGTCAGCAAGCTGAAAAAGATAAACAAACTGTCGACGTTGCCCCCCCTGGAAAAATTTGTGCGGACGCCCATGACTGCGTACAAACGATGCGCCAGCAACGCTAGCCGCAAGTTCAGTCAGGGGCTTTGAGGACGAAAAGAAGGCCGCACACGAAAGAACTGAACGAAATAAAGCAATCTGAACAGCGGAAGATTCATGTTACACGCGAAAAAAGCGCAATTACTGAAAATGATGCCATTGGTTTTAAAACCAAAGCCTTCGAAATTTCTTGAGTATCTAACAGGGTGGAAACGTAAAAAGCGGGATTCCAGTAAAGCTCGCTTGTTTCCGATTAAGCGAAGCTATAAATGGTTCCACGTACCACGTTTTCGCACTAAGGTTATTTAGGTCAGGGTAAGTTGGGCACTCTCTAGAACAGGGTCTCCAAACTTTTTTATCTTAAGGCCACATAAGTTATTACACAACAGTCCAAAGGCCGGACATCTTACGTAATTTGATTGTTTCGGGATGTTACATTCTACCAAATCAACAAGTTTTCGTAAATGCATTAAATTTTCATTATTGACAAAATGGCTTCACGGGCCGGATTTGCCCCGCGGGCCGTAGTTTAGAGATCCATTCTCTCCAGAAAGAAGCGTCATGGATATTAACATACGATTTTTCAGATGTCGGCTTGCGGAGAATAAACCGCAAGGTTGTGGTGGGCGACCATTCTTTTCACACTTGAAACCGCACCGCATTTAGCAGAGGTCATCAACCATTTTCATAACTTAGAGCTACTTCTTGGGTACCAATTAACGCGAAGGGCTACCGGTTTGATATACACTTCTGAAATATAAAATTAGCTCAATTTAACTTTAATTATGTTTTTCATTAATAAAATTAATGATATCCATCTGTATATAGATACTGACCATGCTATTTTCAGAACAGGCCCGCAGGCGACCTGGTGCCTACGGGCACCATATTGGTGGCCCCAGACAAGGTTCCCACACGTTTTTAAAAATCATTTCCGTACTTTTCAATACTAAATTAAAAAAGTTCAATATCATTACTTCTCTTCATTTTCGAAATTCTTAATCATGAAACTCAATTTTACACATTGCATAACACTGCATAAATAATGAATTACTTTGCCTTCAGTAAAATTCTGCTCAGATACTTGATTTCTTTTCCATTTAGAATTTCCATACTTTTTCAACACCTTATGTAGCTTTTGGCCAAATTCAATACTTTTTCAAGGTCTTGAAAACCAATTTTGAAATTCAATGCTTTCAATACCGCGTGGGAACCCTGCCCTGCTTTAATCAATTACTTTTGGCTAATTAACAGACATATCGCACTCCAAACCTTCCGTTTAATGCAGTACTGTTAAGAACAGGCACCAGAAAAGGATAATTGTTTGGTTTGTAAATTCGGAAAAAACAAAGAAACATTTTTCAGCCGAGGGTCGAGACCGTTACGTTTTCGTTTGATGAAATTCACCTCCAACAATTTTTGACTGCGAAGGTGGTAGCGTCGTTGGAGCTGCTAGCAACAGCAAAGAAGCAGCGTTTGCTTTTAAGATTAGCAGCATCGTGTCTAAGGACAAAGATGTACTGCCATGTCCTGCCTACTTGCAAAATAAACGCCAAGGACCTGTTTGCTCTAATCCAAGGAACTATCCGGGGCCTAGAGCAGGGATTCTCAACCGATAAATTTACCCCTTGGGGGTAAATTTTACCTATCCTGCGGGTAAATATAGCGATGCTGAAGTTACAATACCTTGTTTTTTTTCTACAGCGCTAGTGGGTAAACAAAAAACAAGGGGTGAATTTTATGTTAGGAAGCTGGCAAGGGGTAAACGGGAGAAAAAAGGTTGAGAACCCCTGGCTTAGAGGAAGCACGATTCCATGTTATTTCTGTTATTACGGACAACAACGCTATTAACAGTAAAGCAATGTCATTCTTCGCAGTCCCCCCAGATTTCGGTTCTGGGTACGTTTGCTTTACTCTAAGCAAAAAGTTGGAGTGCAATTACTGTAAAAGTCGAATGACTTGCGACTGTGGTGATGTCTAATAGATTAAACTTTTTTCACTAAGGGCATTTCACGGGGTAGTCTGTTATTTCCATCACCAGAAATGGTTCGCATCGCTTTGATAAGCTACTTGGTTTTTATTAAGATTTGTGAATGTGACGAGTATCAGTAGTGTTCTTCTCAGAGCGATTTTGCTGTTAAACTATCGCAATCGGTCTTGGAAGCCGAAGAGTTTCCTGTTTCGTTGGGCATGTGTAAAGGCAACCATGATTCGCGTACAGTAGTAGATATGGCTTGTTGGATTTGTTCAAACATTCTGCTGAACAATTTTTGTTTTAAAAGAAATGACCAACTTACCTAAGATAAACTATCAAAGAAGAGAAAACTGCAGACTTGTACTTCATTTGAAAAATGTAAACACAAGCTTTCAAGCTGACTGTTGTGATTACATCGCTTAACAGTATATAGAAGTACAATAATGTGTCCTTGATATCAAGGAATTTGTGCGAATTTCTGCTGTGCCAGTGTACACTGTATTGTTTAAATCAAAATATCGCGAAAATCATTCCCGCAGCTCGACTGAATGCTTGGCACACGTGAGCCAGAAAGACGATTCGCTGTGACGTAGGCACGTTTTTTGACGCACGCTGAACGGCGATATAAGAACGCCCCTCTCAGAACTGGCGGTGGAAGGCTTGGTCGACTTAACTTGTGGTGGTGGTGGTGGGCAAGCAAGTGTTCTGGGAAGGGATCAGATTTTAGGTTTCAAGATAGGCGCCGAGCAAACAATGCAAATGGCAGGAAACATCAAAATGTAATGTGCTCCTGCATTTACAACGAAGCTTTTGTCTCATTGTGCGAAATATCTTTGAAGCATGAAACTACGATCCTATATCACTGCACACAGCGTCGGGAAGAGACCAGCACATTCCCAACGGGGGTAACGTTGAAAATCATCCAACACACCATCTTAAATTAGATCTTATTTTGAATTCAAGCCAGATCGATAATTATAATAATTATTATTTTCATTTATCTCTACATTGCAATTGAAAAATTCACCTGGCGTCGACGTTGCGGTCTGCCTTTTGTCCGCCTGTGCTTCGGGAAGAGCCTTGGGCTTTGCAAGGTACTGCATGCATACTTTCCGAAAAGTTTTCGACTTCGAGAGAAGCTTTAGTATCTCATGGAACTCCACACTCTTTGCTTCCCGTGCGTTGGATAGAGCGTCACGTCCTGCTCAGTGCATACCAACACCGCATGTGACACGTGCAACAAGAATGGCACGAACCCACGGAAGCACTGACTTTAAAATACGCTACTTTTTGGTAAAGAATAACGGGATAATATTCATGAAAACGAAACAAACTTAAAGTTTCAGCTATAATGCACAGAAAACATAAGACAGCAAATCGTTCTGCCGATTAACTTCACACGTTTTCGCTAAAGATACAATTAAGCGGTGCGACGCAAAAATGCAGAATCCCTGCAAAACTTGCTGCGCGCATTTAGCATCTTGATCAACGAGGGATTGACGAAAAGAAGTGTGACGCAACGCAACTTACCCTGGTGCGATGTGCTAGTGGCAGGTGCTGGTGATTGATTGCGGATGTCTTCACTGCTTGCCTGAGAGGTAGAATCGGGGAGAACCTGGTGATTGAGTGACACAGAGCGATGAAGGTTTGGTGTCGCTTACGCGAGACGGCATCGAAATGATTAAAATCGACAAACGCTTGAACAGTGATCGCCGATCACACACTCACGTCGTGAAAGAAATCTATGTTTGGGAATGCCGGTGTCTAGTCATGTAAAAAGATCAATACGCGTTGATCAAGGCAAGAAAATCATGGGCTTCGACAGAACATTCAAAATGGTTCTGTGATATTACGAATACTCAAACTTAAGTTTACAGGTAATTCTACGTTCACTTTGGACCTGGTGGTCTGAGCCCGAAGAATTTATCTCGTCGGTCGATCAAGTGACTGCCGATAAAGGAGTTTCAACTCTCCGATGTTACCCAGATCCAGAATATTGCCGGAACGAAATGCCTCGCAATAGTTCGCGTTGTAAGCAACCTTGCACCGTTAAGTATGAAATCGTTAATCGAATTACGCGGTGGATTGACACGATGCTTTGTATTGAGATGTCGCGGGGACATTATTTTTGTTCGCATGCTGCACCGCAACTGCATATTTTTCCGCACCTTCAGAACCACACCGTGCTGCAAATTTCATATCCACCGCATGACCATTCTTGATGTTTAGAGTTACAGCTAAGGAATAATTTTGGGGAAATGTGTCCAATCCAAACATCTAACTGTATTATTATTCAAAACCCTTACCCTTTACTTTAAACCTAAGTCCACTTCTAACATCCATCAAGAAAAGCAATACGGTTGATTTTACAAGAGATCGAAATATTCTTCTAATTTACAATCTCTCACTTATCAATTACGTTATCTTACTTTTTCAAACAGACAAAATAGCTCCAACTGACTTATAACACTTGGACTTAGACGCAAACCAACCAGAAACATTAACTTGTTGTAAAGCTGCGTCTTTCAACATGTTTCAAGCAAAAAACGTTACTTTCCAGTTCCAGTTAAAATGTACGACCTGAAACATGGACTGGAAACCCAACTACAACACGTCCGCCCTCGCTACTTCGAGTAGCTTTCGCAACATTATTTGCAACATTATTTTGAGCGAAAGACGTGTATATGCGCACACACCTGTACCAGAAAATTTTTAAACAGTTTTCGTCCCAACAATTACAAGCAACAATTATTCGCTCAAAATTCGGTCGCCGTCATTTGCTCAAGGTTGCTTGGCGATTTTTACATTTGTTTGTGCTTAATACAACAACAAATAGAGCTTGCTATTTACTCGTGCCTGGGCATAACACATGATTAGCGTTTTGGACTGCTCTTCAAAGAAGTCGTCGTCGTGGCAACGCTAGCACGAATACTTTAACCTGTTCAAGGGCCAAAAATTTTTGGCTTGTGAGACAATTTCGGCCATAATTCGCCGACCGATTACGCAGGGTCAATTAAGAACACTGATTACGTAGAGGCAATTAAGAACATCACAAGGGGCGAAATTTCGTTTATTTTCTGATAAACAATAAACAGGCACTTGGCATTTGAAATTTTGCCATGCGTCGCGGGGACCTCACACTGCCAGGCAAAATCACAAATGCATAGGGCAGAGATAAGCAAGAAACAATTTACAGACTGTCTGATATTTCTTGGGAAAGCCTGGAAATAATGGAGACTGCAACTTTACCACACGTAGCAGGAAAGAAAAGCTTGCCGATCAACACCAACAATTTTCGCACAAACTAACAAACCAACACATGTACTGTATATACAGATATGGAGCTTTGGCTTTCACCAATCAACTGATCTGCTTTGCGTTTCTGAAGAACGCAACGACGCACCATTTCGTTGCTGCCAGATTTGTACAACGAGTTAGCATCATGCAATACGCATGTTCGAACGCCTTACCATATCTGACGCACTTGGTGCTTTATTTTTTGCTGTTGATGTCCACGGGGTGGATTTCGAACCTTCGGTGGTGTTTTCTGATGACGCTTGAAATGAACTATGGCGATCCGCTCCATTCGCTTCACCTGCAAACAGCGGTGGACTGTGGGTGAGACTAACTACAGTAGGTACCTGCCTCGGGTCCTTTCATAAATGTCGAACTCTACTTAGGAAGCTTTCAAAGACTATACGAGTCTGGAAATGAAGGGTGTTATACAACCTTAAATTTGATTATGTTTTCCAGGGATACGTGACCTCCGTTATTTCCGGTCAAACTATTTTTGACTTCCCGACGTCCATTTTAATCAGCTTTACAATAAAATCGTATTTGCGCAGCGAAACACACATAGCATACAAATTTTATGCACTGACCACCAAACAACTGTTTTTTAGAAGGGAATTTCTATTCGTGCGTAGAAAACGTCATCGCGTTTTAGATCCATTTTTTTTCATATTATCAAGTCATGGGTGTAGGTTTAGTCTTCACATAATAGATTTGCGATGTCGCATCTGCCACAAGCTATTTTGCACTTCAAATTGAATTGGAATTTTAAGGTAGTAGGGTGCACTAAATCTCCTACACATCCAGAAATCCAGGGTGGTACAGTGCCCTAATTTTCTATTTATAGGCTTTCGGGCACATTTTAGTAAATGACTCTGGCAACATTCCATTTGTCTCTAAAAATCAGGAAAAGTAATGGAAACACAGGTTTCTAATATTTTTCTAAGTATATGAAATCAACAAAAAAGCAAACCGTGTCCATGAGCAGGGTGTTGTGGTTTACATGAAAGTTTTCTTGCTTATTCTGCTTCAAAACAACGCTTCGAATTCACTCAGATCTGGACATATTATCACTAATGTTTTCAAGATATAACTCTACAATATACTTTTAGGTGCAATTACTTCCTGGGCCCAGTTACGCACGTGCTTCTACTGTACCCGTACAAAGCGCTTAAGTTCGTTACACACGTATTTTAAACAACGTCCAGCTGTGTGGTGCCACGGTAGAACTGCTCTTGGTCAGCACGTAGGTGAACGTGTCGAGTTTCTGGACTCCTTTGCTATGGTGTAGAGCAGCTATGTCCAACCCGCGTCCTGCATGCGGCCCGGCTTAGTTTTTTGCTGTAGTAAAAGTATCCTACATATTAACAACGTGTCCATATTTTGATAATCTTTAATTTGACATTTTTGTTGCAGGTGGTCCTCAGGGCCACTATCACGTCTGTTACCATTGCAGTTCGGATTCGAACGCTTTCAGGACATTAGCTTTAGCTGAATTTAGTTACCTAAGATCAATGTAAGGCATTGAGTATGCGGCCCTCATTAATATGTTATTTAATGTGCGGTCCTGGTTAAGATAGTGACATCATTTTTCGCTCAGTAAGCCATTTGGGTTGGACATAGCTGGTCTGGAGCAGTTGTTTTCAGCATTTTTTGTACCACGACCGATAATAGCAACCCACTATAACCCAACGACCCGAATCTAAACTCAAATAAGGCAAATGTTGAAAACCATTGGTCTAGAGCAGGGGTGGCCAAACCTGCTCTATGTGTGAGCTGCATATCGTAAAACCGAAGTTAGCAAGAGGCGCAACATAAAAATCTAAAAACACGAATGAATTTGCAATCTACGCCTCTGTGATATCACAATTCGTTTTGGAACGATTTACAAAAGTAATGTACAGGACGCTAGCTACCACAGTGCCATTTTACAAAATTTCTACACTTTTCAATATAAACTAAAAAAATGAAAAACAAATGTATCAGTTTTCCAAAAGCTCAACGAGCCGCAGTTTGGCCACCCCTGGTCTGGAGGGGGCCACCCCTATCTGGAGTAATTGCAAGTAGTTACTGGGGCTAGAATCATTTAGAAACTAGGCAGGTTGATGTGACCAGCAGATTGTCGTAAAAGAAATAGATCTTTTTGACAGGGAATAGGTAATTGTTACTATGCTATCTCAGAGGCATAGGCAACCTATGTTCGAGTGCGGCTTACAATCAAGTAAATACGATGTCCAATATACAAGCCATGCGATGCATATAAGTTTAATGGTTGCTATTGTTTTTTAATAATATGAGTACCTAATCTTTTGAAGAGCCCCTTAGAAATGCTTGCCTCGGACCCCGAAATTTCTGGATTCATCACGGTCTGCGAAGTCGGTTTTACTGTAATTATCGCGTTCACCTTTAGTAGCTCACATAAGCCCCACTTACCTGAAGTACGTCGTGCAGCTGCTTTCGCAGAAGCAAGCTTCTCAAACGATTCGTCTGGGACAATTGAACTTGGGGACGTTGGGCTGAATTGCTTGTCAACAGGTCGCGAGTCGTCGTGGGAGTCCTGCGACTCCATCGAGCTTCCCCGAGACGTCACTTGGCGCTCAGGGCTACTGGGTTTGTGCCGTTTGCTTGGAGGCCCATTACCAGGTGGGGAAACTTCATGATGATCTCTTTTTGTCGAACTTTTCTTTAATGATTTTCGACCTGCAAAGTCTGCAGTGACTCTTGCACCTACTTCCTTGTCAGAAGATTTTGCGACATGGGTGTGTTCGTCAGAACGCTGGGGTCTGGTTGGCAAACTTGCATCGCTTTGTTGTGACGGCGCTTTCGTACGAGGCCTGCCATCAGAAGCAACAGACTTGGGTTTGACGGTTTTGGAGTTATGATCGGGCTTGCTGATCGAAGGCGACCTTTTTAATAACGGGGACCTGTGGTGGTCGTTGGAGCTGCCTTTTTGGGAAGGGTTGCCTTCGCTCCGCGGCTGGCTTCGCTTATATTTATCATCGTGCGAGAGCTGTTTTTTTGCAACGATTGGCGGGTTTTCTACTCGTTCTTTCGAAGAATGACGACTTTCCAGCGAACATTCGCTAGAGGAACGATGGCAATCTTTTGAACGTTCTCTCGAAGGATGGCGACTGCCTTTCGACCGTTCGCTGGAGGAACGACGATGCTTTCTTGAATGTTTTTTCGAAGAACGATGACCATCTCGCGAATGTTTTTTCGACGAATGACGACTGCTTCTGGAATTTTCGCTCGAAGGGCGAGGACGGCCTTTCTCGTCAACGACTTCAGAAACTTTGTGATAACTAGAACGTGCTTTATGATGCGAACTTGACCTTTCCCGGTCGGTAGTCTTTTTAGCATGCGGCTCTGAACTTCCGGGCAGCGCATCATCTTTTCTACTCCTAGGATCAGTTACGGACGTGTTGGAGTCGCGGGCAGTCGCGTTCGAATCAGCAACTTTTTTCGGGAGGTTGTGGAGCGTAACGTGAAGGGAACGATGTTTTTTTCCGGGAGGTTTTAGTTTTAAGTTCGCGCAATTTTCAGCCGCAGACTGCGGCCGTTGCTTGTTTGCATTAGTCTGCTTTTCTGTGGCACGCTTGGTATCTTTACCAAGCGCAGAACTTCGTGGATCTACTTTAGCAGTAGCACTTCGGACTGTCTGCTTGGAAATGTCTTTTTTCTTAGTTCGATCTTCGTCCTTGTCTGCATATCTATCGTTCCCGCCCAAGGCTTCATGGTTGGACGTCGAGGATTTCTTCGATTCCGGCACGCGGCTGCGGTTTGCATTTTCTGCAGACTGAAAAGCGAGAATTTGAGCCCGAGCGCGACACGGCTGCGAGCGGCGCGACCTGGCACAGCGGACGCTCATTTGCGTCTGAAGATCAGCCGGTATCTAAAATTTTCAAGAAGGCATTCGACAATCATGAGTGCAATGTTTCGGAAAATGGCGAAACAAACTATACGCGCTGATTAATTTTTGTTCGTCATGTACCACTCTAAATTTCATACACACGCAACCCATGTTATCAAAATTGTGGCATAATGAGCTCAAACGAACTGCAGTCGGAACTTTTGCAAGCTTTTGAAGGCATGCGACACGTGGTGAAAAATGAGTGGACACTGGCTGCCACTGATATCAACATGTATCATGTGCATTTTAACCAATTAGAACGCATAAGCGCGAGTTGAGCATGCTGCTTGAATGCCTTACGATACATTAACGTGAACACATGTGACAGTTCAACTTTGCGATGTGTTGCTTGTGTCAGTGCGAGTGTTGCTGACAATGTAAGTAAAGCTTAACCAACGCTACCGATGCCAATTATATACGCAAACCTAAAACCACTGGGAATTCGTGAATTACTCTTCAGCACAGGAGCAAAGTCACACTTAATGTAGCGTTTACCTTAAGGACGATACGCGCGGCTTTCGAGGCGCGAGACCACATGGTAACAGAAATAAATCGTTTAGCACAACTCATACGACTCATTTAGTAAGTTCAGCGATGGTAAAACATGTAATTACAGGCATTCCAAAAACCATTGACTGTATGCGACCTTACCTTTGTGGCCGTAAGCAACGTATCTTTATAAAAATCTTTGTCTTTCCAAACTTCTTGAAAAGATGGGCAATTGAATATTTTATCAAGATCAATATGCTTTATATCGCCATTACTTACACATGCTGACACCGCAACATTTTTTCCTGAATTAGCAGCAGAGATCTTCTCCAAAGAAAGAGTGTTTTCTGATGCACTTGTTGCAGCATCGTCAAATTCTGGTACAGTTAGGTCTATTATGACGCAGCTTTTATGGGAAGCTGATGATGTAGGACTTATTTTTGTATTTATCATGGTTGTGGGAACAGTTTTACTGCCAGCAGTTGTACATGTTTCAATGCAATGTGATACTGTAACCAGTGGGACAGGCAAAAGGTTTTTTTCGTTAACGGACAAAGCCTTTGCGGGATCATCTTGAAGACCTTCGCTTTCCGTGGCCGACTTTTCTTTTCTTTCAACCTGAGGTATATAAAGAAAAAGTGAACTCAGATGAAACTGTGTATGTTGTTGATATGGTAATGGCTTATTCATGAATTTTTGTGATTCAAATTACGAAATAACACCACTGTAACAAGAGAAAAAAGATTAACAAACAGCTGAAATTATTTGCATGCTGATAACATCAAACAGCAAAAACTAATTGCATGCTGATGAGAATATAACAACATCAAAAACATCAGGTTTAGAAAACTGATGTGTTTTAACATATTTGAATCACAAAGGGTTGGCGAAAGACCGTGTGGGTCAACTGCTCAGCCAGTCCTGTTGCTGGCACAAATCAATTTTTAATTGAAGACGTTTCACAAGTAATAAAAGAAAAGTACGAAAATGCATCGAATCAATGTCAGATAAGCAAACACAACAACAACAAAAAACTGAGGGGGAAAAGCATGCCTATGTTCAGGGGTGGGGTGAGTAACTGGGAAGGTAAACGATATGAGGGAAAAGAGGGGCACTAAAAACAATAACATAGAAAAGTGACAAGCATATGAAACGAAAATCAAGAGGAATATTGGTAAAATAGCAGGACGTTTTAAAATAGTGTTTTCCAAATAAATAAAGTGAGAGAGATGTCTCATTTTCAGGACTATCAGACCAAATTTTGGGACCAATTTATTATAAAGCTCACCCAGAGATGTTTTCATTCTGGATAAATGATATTCACCTTGACAAAGTTTCGCATATTTTGCAAGCAGTGAACCAGAATTTCAGGATGGTGGCCCACCAGAGTAAAAGCTAAGGACTACCTTTCATCATTGAGTTACAGCCCATCTTCATGAAAACGGGTGACCTTACATTAACAATTTTTCAAACATTTGTCGTTTGATAAAATTCGTTACCGAACATTTTTCAATTGTGTATAGCAACTAAGATTTGCAACTTAAAAATCTCAAAAATTTTGGTTGAACAGCACATAATTTACTGGATTTCTTATGTTTCCAACTACGTAAAAATTTTCACCAGCTGCAATTGCTTTTCGTGTGATTTTTTAAGTTTAAGGGTTGAGCACGTTCTCTTAGCAAGGTGAAAAAACGTGTATTATACAAGGAAACTAACCGACCCAATCATTCCTTGGCTAAGCACACATAAAACACTCCGGCTGTGAGTTAGTTTGTCCTGGTTTCAAATCTAGTTCTTGAAAACTACATTGAATTGAAAACTACAAGTTTTAACCACCAATTTCCAAAAATTATGAATATTAACAAATGACTTATTCAAAGCAGCTAATAAGAACATTTGTGTCTTTTGGTAGTTATGTTCACTGAGTAGGCTTAAAATCCACAGCAGCAAATAGCACATTGAATGCAAACTAACCTGCTTTCACTGCATGCATTCTGGTAAAAATATTTTAATCAGGGGTCTGTGAATTCCCAAGGGACTTGTAAATTTGATTAATTGGTTTGAACACTGGGTTGAGCACACATCACTTAAGTTGGAAGGCTGGGTTCAGAAGCTGGAACATGCCAATGACTTATAAAATTTCTGGGCTAGGCAGCCTAATGCTCAGTGCTATTGGTTAGGCACATGTATGATATTGCCTCTGAGTTGCCACCAATGCAGCATTTCTTAATGAAAGTAGCTGCATGGCCTCCAGCACAAGCATGAGGGGATGGACTGCTGACTGCTTTAGGGACTCCAAAGAGAGTACAAAAAGCAAGTATATTGAAACTGAATAGAACATTCTACTCACCACATAGATAAAACTTGTAGAGAAATACAAATAGTCTTTTACTACAATTCTTTTTGAACAGTTGTAGAAAGAATGTCACAGCTTATTTTGTAATGGCATTTTATGCAATGCAACACCAGTGAATATCACGAAGACCTCAGTGGATTAAATTGTTGCCAGGTACACAATGTATTTGCAGTGAAACACCAGGTCATTTTACAACGTTTTAAGTCTTTTGGTGATTTGCAAGTGTATAGATTTTCATCTGTTTTGTACAGTATTTTAGAGCTTAAAAAAAAAACAGTTCTATTAGTGTTTTTAAGATGCATGCAAAGTGCTCCGATACTAACTACATTCAAGCCACACTTACATTGCTGTGGAACAGACAGGGAAATTATTTGTAGCCAAGTGCCAACATCACTGTTATCATTGATAGTTGAACATCATAAATTTATTTGTTTGTAATATATGAACTGCTAATAAATGCCTGCAAAAACCTATAAAATAAAACTATTTGCAAGCCACTATTGTAAAAGAACTGATGTAAAGTACTAGCGCATAACAATACAGTCAACTAAGAAACTGTTTTTCAACACATGATAGACACCAACCTGTTGGTTTTGCACAGGTTCAACATTCTTCGAAGAACTTCTGCATGCACTGACAATTACTGGTATATTATGCATCACAGATTGTATTGCAGCACTACACATAGAAAACTGCAATAAAAATACTATCGCACCAGTAAAGTAGTTCTAATAAAGCTTACTTTGGTTGAGAACACAATATTATAAAACTTGTGGAATATTACAGAAAACCAAAATACTTCAGCAATGCATCTGTTCTGAAACATGCTTGTTTCAATCAACACTTAGACAAATCTTGGGATCATACTATAATAACAAGTTGTATTTTTCCTCTAAATTACCATTAACCCATTAACGATCGCGCAAGCCAATAAATTGGCTCGCCGTTTTTTGGCCATACAGTAAATCGCCAGCCGCTAGAGCTAGAGAGCTGTTCAAACCCTCTACGGATTCAGCAAGTCTTCTAGTTGACATCGAAAAAAATTTTTTTTCGTTTTTGGTTTGGCGTTTGCTGGGGGGAATGTCACAAGTGGGGGTATTTTGCATTTTTTTGACCACCTTTACCTGGCCCTGGGCTCCAACTGATTGACCCATTCTTTTGGCTCAAGTTTTTTTCAGAAACTAGGCCAAAATCCACATCTTTAGAGCCTTTGAATGGCTTTCTAGCATATCAGTAGCCAAAATTATGGATAAAAAAACAAAAATTGGTAAAAATTTCTGCACCCACAAACCCTAATTTGGGTTGGAACACACCCCTTCTCTATATGGACAACACTCGCCAGCGGATCGAGCTAGAGAGCTGTTCAGATCTGCTCTGAATCGGGAAAGACTTGTAGTTTAGACTGAAAAAAACAATTTTCACCGTGCGATTTCGGCCTTTTTGGCCATGTTTACAAAACCACCGGATGTTTTGACAGGTCTGTCAAAACAATCCATGAAGTCAACATCTCGTGGGAGTTCAAAAATCGCTTCCGAATCACTGGCACGAAACCATGCGAGATTTAAATGCATTCTAGGCTATAGTACAAGATTTCAGAGAGTTTGATGGACATTCTAGCGTTTCTAGTTGATAAGTTATGGAAAAAATGGTAGAATATTAATTAGGGAAATCACCACTAATCCTCTGGGAGTTTCCTGTCATATTTGGAATATTTTTAGCATAATTTTTGAACCAGAAACTCAATCAAGGGCTTTAAAAACACGTATTCTCGCTTAGAGTCCAAAAATATTGCGAGCCAAAATATTGGCGCATTGGATCAGATGATGACGTCATAAAATTAACCAAAAAACATACCCTGTCATGATCCCAGTGGCCCAAAACCCCCCACCCAAATTAAATTTTTTTTTTTTATTCTAGACTACAAAACACCACGAGTCATTACAGGGTTTGAACAGCTCTCTATCTCAATCTGCTGCCAACTTATAGCTGGCCAAAGTTTGCCCTGAAAGAGCAAAATATGCCTTATTTGAAACCTTTTGAATTTTGCCAAAAACTGGGTTTTTAACCCATAATTTTGGCTACATATATGCTAGCAAGTCAATCAAGGGCTCTATAGACATGGATTTTGGCTTAGTTTTCAAAAAAACTTTGATTCAAAAGAATGGGTCAATGGGTTAGGGCCCAGGGCCAGGTAAAGGTGGCCAAAAATTTGAAAACATGCCCTCATTGTGACGTCACCTCCAGAAAACGTCAAGCCGAAAACGAAAAACGTTTTTTTCCATCTCAACTAGAAGACTTGCTGAATCCGTATATGGTTTGAACAGCTCTCTAGCTTTAGCGGCTGGCGATTTTTGGCCAATCGCGGCCATTAAAGGGTTAATCTTGGTTGGCAGAGTATTGCAGACACTTGAATTGTTGGCATAACACTAACATGCAACCAGTGATTTGGCAGCCATTTGCATCCATGGAAACTTGAAGATTAGTGTGCAACACATTTTTTGTACCGTGGCATATATCAATCACCCTTCAGTGGTCAGACATGGTATCTGACATAACGGTTTGTCAGTAACTGAGACAACCTATTTTAGATGCACGAATGACTGTAGTTTAGGAACTATGACAATCTAATCAAATTAATGACGAAACAGTAGCACTGATGGGTTATATTGACAATTTGATTTGTTAAGATAATCACAGCTCCAAAAGCATAGTTGTTGATGCATCTAATCTAGTATTTTGCTTCAATTTTAGAACTGCTATATTTTATGCAGGCTAATAGTTTGTCAGCCAAAGTTATTGATATTGATAGTCATTATTACAGTTGTGTTAAGAAAATTTTTCCTTGCAGCTGTTACTGAAATTTGTCTAATGCAGCAACATTGTACACATTACATTCTACTTACTTCACAAAGCTCTGTGAAGCTGGATTTTGTACTCTAAAGTGTTAAAACGAACTCCAAAACACAACCATGAATTGCCTGCGAGTTGCAAGTTGCTAGAGCAGATAGATCACCAGCAAGAAGTCAAATCACTTTAAAATAAATTATTGTTTGTTTATAAACCACTTGTATATGAAGCTTTTTTACATGCAGAAGTTTACGCATTATGCTGTGGCACATTGTTGCATTTTTGCCTAAGCAGTAGCCAAATCATAATTCAGATAGGCCTAGCCTAAAATCACTTACAACTGTTAAAGGGACAGTTTGTCATAACAAATACATTTGATAACAGCAGCACCTGACAAATTTCACAAGTTACCATTGCAGGGGATCTGTAATACTCTGCAACAAATGTTTAGAGTGTTTTGGATAAGCTGATCAACTTCCTGACAATTTAATCAGCATTCGTAGAGGCTTGTACTTGAAAGTGTTAATTTTCATTTTGAAAAACGTTTATTCAGGTGCAGTTATTTTTCTTCAAAGAAGTTCAAAAGTTTTCATTTTACAATGACATCAACCACAAACTTATTAGTACCTAAACAGTGTGACAGCTCAAACAACAAACAGCTTTCCTTCCCTAAAAAGACAACGAACAAGTACAAACAACCAATGTGGGCACAAACTGATGCAGCAAGCCAGCAACCCTACCATGGTGACATCACAACTGTATGTAAAGGCATGAAACTATTACAAAAATGATATGTAGTAAAATCATAAATTAAAAATCAAACACTACCAACTTTCCATAAAACATATCTATCCTTGCCAATAATGATTTGTCTATAATACTGACTAACTTCTTGCAACAAAAACTTGCTAACAAAAAAAATTGTTCACAGCAGAATAACCTGCAGATGACCTTGCTAAGAGCAAGACCCACTGGTTGATAAGCACTGTTCTAAAAGGAGGAAAGGGTTTAGCAAGCCTCTTTTCACAAGCAAAGGGTGAAGTATGATCTGGAACATGCTTTGGTGCTTTGCGCAAGTTCGGAAATGTATGTTGACAGCAAAGTGTTGTCCTTTTATAGACGATTATGGTGAATTGCTTATCAATAGTAGTATTATATGACAGCGATTAGATATTGGTATGTATCAACCATTTTTTTAAAAACTGCTTACCGTTTAACTGCATTAACCACATAAGTGAATAGGATTCTAGGATCCAAGCCAAAACCATTCATATGTTAAGACAATGGCCTCACATAAACCAGATACTCATCTGGAAATGTTTATTTGTAGAGTTTTATCACTTAATGACATGTTTCACTTCAAAGAAGTGTAAATTGCACTGCATAGATGAGAGCCACAATGCTATTAAGTCGATTAACCAACTGTCCCTATGGGGATGGCCAGGAAAAGTTACATCTTTGGCTGAGATCTAAAACCAACACCACAGGTTCAACCTCTAGTGATGAATTTGCAAAATCAACTGATGCTTTGTTGACTAAATGGACTTAAAGAAACAAAAAATAACTTCTAGTGTCAGTACACATCTTGTTGTGTTCTTAACATCATTGTCCAATCTCAAGGAAAAGTGCATGGCAGCTTTCAGACAAACATGTTCACAACTGCATTACACAGACCCAAGCAAGCAGAAGAATCATGGTTGCAAATGCTGGCAATGTAGCACAATTCACAGATGATTATTATTACATCACACACATGCAGTATGCTCTTGCAAGAGAACATACAATGCATGCCACCACAACAACTTTGAATTTAAGTTTCATTTGATAACTGTTGGTTTGCTTAAGCACTGCGGAATTTCAAATGTCAGGAAGGACCAAGAGATTTCTATAATTAGCACAAAAATTTTTATTTCGCACAATTCTGGAATTCTGTGTTTCGTGCGAAGCTACCAGACATCAGCAGTGTCAGGAAGCAAGCACGTGGACAAAAGTAGAGTTAGGCAGTAAACTTGCTGATATTTGTCTGATGCAGATAATCGTATATACTGGCTACATAATGGATTAAAAAGCTTGGCAAATCAACTAAGGCAGGGGTGCACAACCCTTGCTCTATTGCCTGCCTTGCTTAATTAATTTTTATGAATTACAGTCGCCAATAATATTTTTAAGTTTTTGCACTGTTTCTGTTTTGGTTCCACACACTGAGCCTTTAGTAGTCTGCTTCAACATGTCCATTTGATTGTCTTTCTATTAAGTACCCTCACACAGCAGACAATGAGTTTTTATAATGCATGGCAGCCACAACTTACATATTAAATTAGATGTCCATGGCCGCATAATTTTTATTGAAGGCCATATTGTTGTGCAACCCTGGACTACATGAGTAACCAGATTCATATGTAAAAATGAATAATGAATCTTGCTTTAGGGCTGAACTCACCCTAATGTGCGAGGTTGAACACTGGGCGTTATTTGGAAACCTTGCCCTTCTGTTCCGAGCCCAAATACCTCAGAGTGATGTTGGACATGTTGCTCACGTATTGCTGACACCTCAAGTCACTTCGCAAGAAATTGACATCATGCATCACACTCTTGAGGCGACTCACTGGAGCAACATTGTTGTGAACAGCCATCTTAACCGTGGCCCACTTAACAGTAGAATACACTGTGCTCCTGTTTGGTGCCATAGTGCTCATATCCACCTCATTGACCCCGCCATCAACGACGCCTTGTGAATTGTGACTGGATGCATGCGTCCTATACTAGTAGACAACCTTCCTATCCTGATGGGCATCCAACCTGCTTAGCTTTGTCGCAGAGGAACCACATTGTCTCTAGAAGCACACCATGCCATGGAACCTGAACAACTGCTCCACTCAGTGCTGTCCACCGAGTGTGAATGCATGACATCTCAAATGGAGACACCCATTTGTACCCACCACACAACAGCTCATCAGATAGCAACAGCAGAAGTGCGGCACTTTGGGCAGATCATTGATGTAATGCGGATTGGTTAGTCAACACTATGAGACTCCATACTTTCATCTCCGACACTGGCATCCACCCTCCTGGGATTCCACTGGCATCCACCCTCATGGAATTCCAAGAACAGCGTGGGTTTGGCTTAGTGCCTCCGCACTAGTGTTGGATGTTTCTACTCTTGCTTGCACAAATGGGTATAGCCCTCTCTGCGGCCTGTGAGTGTGGTGCAGAAGAACCAACTGTCAACCATGTTGCCCTTGAATGTCCAATCCACCAGCCTTGCCATGGACTGCATGGCCTGATGGCTCTGGATGAGGAGACAATTGAATGGCTGCCCAACACCTGCCCCGAGATCTAGTGTAGCCAAGTAGTGGATTAAAAGAACCGGCTGAAATAACAATGATGCCAGGCTTTAGCTTCAAGAGCATTACAATCAGGTCCAACTTATAAAAATTCTCAGGATAAAAACATGAGACACTGCTGTAGTTCCACGCAACTGGCACTGGTTACTGCCACTGTTCTTTCACTTGTGGTGGCTGCATCACTTCTTGGTCCGGTCAGGCTTGCAGCTTTTCATGAGTTGCAACAGCCCTCTCATCATTGTTTAGTGCTCATATGCTGCTAAAATAGGAGCAGTGGCTTTTCTTACTCCAGCAGCATTGAAACATTTTTTGAAACTTTCCTGCCTCTACTTGTATCATGGCTCCAAATTCAGCCATCAACTTCAAGCTCTATGAAATTTATCCAACTGCTGATGGGTGCATAATAGAGTTCTGCACAGGGTGGGTTAACCTGTGCAGGTTGTGGGCATCTGCGATAACAAATTCTTTGTGTGAGTAACTGAATGTTAACCTAGTACAAGTGAAAGTGACATGACAAAAAAATTCATTGCTACACAGAGCTTGTGGTACAAGGTGTGGCAACATTCTCCAGTGTTGGTGCCACAGATTAGAGTATCCAGGTCTTAGTGATCTTGCAAAAAATATGTACTGCATGATGGTAACTAGTGCTGCTAATGAACAAGCATTTAGTATGGCTAGGCATGTCGTGAACAGCAGAAGAGCAAATTTAAAGAGTTTGTCAGTGAACGGCACGCTCTTTTTCAACAGTGCTTTCAAACTAAGAACGAAGCACTGAAGGTTGACCAAAAGGTTTCACATTTTTACTTTTAAAAAGAGCTTCTGTTGGTTTTGAAATGAACCACTGATTACATTATCACAAACAACACTTTGCATGATTTTGTGGTTTGCAGGCACAGTGGCAGGTGCAAGGCAGAAACAGTGTGGGTTGGGAAGGTGCATGAAGTGGATGCGGGTTTAGGGTCTTTGGGTGTGGGGCCGGTTAAAAGACTGAGTAAAATTTCTGAAATTCCTATGGGTGCAAGGTGGGAGTAGGTGAAATTATTCAGCCCGCGCAAGACTCCAGTGCACAATCGACACCTCGTCAACATGTTTTCTTAGTAAACCAGCATTTCCAACTTAACTTGAATGAAAAACTCAACTCCACCTAAATAACTACAAGCCTAGGCTCCGTTTCAGAATGTGGCTTGCACATTGTCAGTCACTAGTCCTTGAAAACGAAAAAATTAAAACATATACTCACACGGTAACATAACATGCTATTTTGGTAAACTTCATACACAGGTCTACACTTACAAGGCTAGAGGCAGACTTCAATTTTCTGCCCTTGGCCAAGAACTTTGAACGCTACAGTATTTATGAGACCTAGAAAGGACGTTTGGTGGTACAGAACTTGAAGATGGCGTGAAGTAGGAGATTCATCCCAAAGCTTTTCGTCTGACACTCTTCAGGGGATATCGTCAGAATGAAGTGGAGATACTACCGAACTGGTTTATATACAGAAAAGAAGAGATCTCATTGGTTAAAGCAGTGGCCAATAAGAAAGGGTTTAGGAGATAAGAAAGGCGAGTTGTCATTGGTTGAAGATGTAATTTGGACCTCGTCGAAACGTTGGACCGGTCAACCAATGGAGA